>Ga0208192_1000201_pt1 | contig 61974 bp, 51 predicted proteins | sample June2015DPH_13_1_2_FD_184711 | JGI IMG/M metagenome (GOLD analysis project Ga0208192, IMG submission 184711) | Peatland microbial communities from SPRUCE experiment site at the Marcell Experimental Forest, Minnesota, USA - June2015DPH_13_150... | ecosystem: Environmental > Terrestrial > Soil >... | reverse complement strand
GTTCTTGAGAACCTCTGCGGTCAGGTCGTTTGTCTCGGCGTTATAAGCTGACTGCAGGTGAGCCGGAACGCTGGACTTCTTCACCTTGCTCGGATTGGTGCGCGAGGAATGCAGGAACGTGCCGCCAGTACGACCAGTGCGGTTGACCAAATCCTCCGACAACGTCTGAAAGTTCTCGCTATTGTCGTAGTCTTTTTCTCGGACGACGTCGACCAGCCCGGCCCACCCGCGACGGATACCAATCACTTCGCAACCCTCTCGCAGCGCGCGAATGGTTACGGCGCGGATGGCAGGATTCAGGCCGGGCACGTCGCCCCCGCCAGTGAGTATTCCGATCACACCCTTTTTTGCTTTCACGTTGATCCCCTTTGTGTTCTATGAGTACATGGCCCTCGCGAGCAAGGGTCGTGCGCCTCAGGAGGTAGTGCCTCTCAAATTGTTGGGAACGGCTCTAGGAGAGGCGAGACGCATCAATGCCACACGAATGAGCGCGTAATGTCAGTGACCTGAGTCACATCCTGACCTGCGGCAACCACCAAGAGCTACGTCAAGCGGCTGATTGGTTGATCCAAGAAACTGATGACAAGCAACGATAATTTGCATAGAGCGGCGTCAAGACAGCCATTGACGAGGCCCGCCCGCTACTCTACAGTAACCCAGAGTGTGTAGGGGATTTCTTTTACAAAGTGCAGCCACTGGCATCCAACGCGAACCGAGTTCCAAGCGAGGTACGACTGCGTCTGCTCGCCCTTAGTGTGGCCATTCTTGGCCTGGTGCTTGCACCCTTAGGAAGCGTCGGATGATACAGCCATAAGACAGAGAGGTTTTTCAGAAAGGGCCATCATCCACAAACGATGATGGCTTTTTCGTTTTGCGGAGAAAGAGTTGGTGGCCGGGAGGAACAACTTGTCGGAAACAGAGCAGGTAACGATATTCGACACTACGCTACGCGATGGGGAACAGTCTCCGGGCTGCAGCATGACGGCTGATGAAAAACTGCGCATGGCACGCCAACTGGACCGCCTGGGCGTGGACGTGATCGAGGCCGGATTCCCTGTTTCCTCCGATGGCGATTTCCACTCCGTGCAGCTGGTGGCCCGTGAGATTCGCCGGCCCGTGATCGCGGCGCTGGCTCGCACTTGCCACGGCGATGTCGAGCGAGCCTGGCAGGCCCTAAAGGCAGCCGCCCGTCCTCGTATCCACACCTTCCTGGCCACGTCTGACATTCACCTGCAATATAAGCTCAAGCTTTCGCGCCGAGAGTGCCTGGAGCAAGCGCGCGACGCTGTGCGCTTTGCCAAATCCCTCTGCGCGGACGTGGAATTCTCGGCGGAGGACGCTACCCGCTCGGATCCGCAATTCCTTTGCGACGTGCTGCAGGCGGTAATCGAGGCCGGTGCGACCGCCATCAATATTCCCGATACCGTTGGGTACACGGTTCCGTCGGAGTTTGCGGACCTGATTCAGACTATCCGGCGGCAAGTTCACGGCGTCGAGTGGGTAACGATTTCGGTGCACTGCCACGACGACCTGGGTCTCGCGGTGGCAAACTCCCTCGCTGCCGTGGGCGCTGGAGCACGGCAAGTGGAGTGCACAATCAATGGCATCGGAGAACGCGCTGGCAATGCCTCTCTGGAAGAATTTGTAATGGCCATGCGCGTCCGCCCCGACCGCTACGCGTTTCGGACGGCGATTGTGAGTGAAGAGCTCTTCCCATCGAGCCAATTGTTAGCTGAAATCACCGGAGTGCCGGTGCAGCCCAACAAGGCAATTATCGGCCGGAACGCCTTCGCGCATGAAGCGGGTATCCATCAGGATGGCATGATCAAGAATCCATTGACCTATGAAATCATGACTCCGCAATCCGTCGGAGTTCCCAGCACACGTTTCGTCCTAGGCAAACACTCTGGACGCCATGCCCTTGGCCTACGCTGCGAAGAACTGGGGTTCCGGCTGGACCGCCGCGAACTTGATCAGATATACCGTTACTTCGTCGCGCTGGCCGACAGCACGAAAACGGTAGAGGACAATCACATCCTGGAACTCATGCGAAAACTGCATCGGGAGCGTTTGCATCCGAGTGTTACTGTAGAATCGCCACACGCTCCTGTCATCGGCTCGAGCAATGCAGCCGGCCATTCACATGCCGGTTTAGCCCCCGTCGGGCATCCCTCAAGAGACGGAAGTGGGAATGGAGCCGCGCCGTCCGTGGTGTTGGGCACTCACGAAAACGATCAGCAGGAAGATTACCTGTGGGGAGTGTGATACCGGGCGCAACCGGCACAGATACAATCACTCTACAGATACAATCACTCTAGCGTGGGTTAACTGCCTCGTTGGTGGGCAAGTTGGGCTGGCAAGGCGCGAGCGAGGCAGCGATCAGAGGACCTTGGAACCATGATAAAAACTGGAGCGCAGATTCTTTGGGAATGCCTGGAGCACGAAGGCGTGACCCACGTCTTCGGATATCCCGGTGGCGCCATCCTGCCGGCTTACGATGCCCTGAAGCACAGCAAGATCCATCACGTGCTGGTGCGGCATGAGCAGGGCGCCACTCACATGGCGGATGGATACGCGCGCGCCAGCGGACAAACGGGAGTCGCCGTGGCCACCTCCGGTCCTGGAGCTACCAACATGGTGACCGGCATCGCTACGGCCATGTTGGACTCTTCCCCGATCGTTTGTATTACCGGTCAGGTCGGCAGCAAGCTGATCGGCTCCGATGCCTTTCAGGAGACCGACATCACAGGCATCACTCTGCCCATCACCAAGCATAATTATCTGGTAACGCGGGCCGATGAACTGGCTCGCACTATGCGCGAAGCGTTCTATGTAGCCCGCTCAGGGCGCCCCGGCCCGGTTCTCGTGGATATCACCAAGGATGCGCAACAGTCTTCTTGCGAGTTCGACTGGGAAGCCGCCAAACCGCAGTTGCCAGGGTATCGTCCCGATCTCTCCCCCGCTCCTAAGGAATACGAAAAAGCGCTGGAGCTGATCCACAGTTCCAAACGGCCCGTAATCCTGTTGGGTCATGGTGCAATTGTCTCTGGTGCAATGCGCGAAGTACGCGACTTGGCCGAGCGCACTGGTATCCCGGTCGCACTTACGCTGTTGGGCTTGGGCGCGCTCCCGGCCTCTCATCCGCTCAACCTGGGCATGATGGGAATGCACGGTGAAGCCTGGGTGAACCACACCATTCAGGAGGCCGACCTACTCATCGCGCTCGGCATGCGCTTCGACGACCGGGTCACTGGGAACCTGAAAACCTACGCTCCGAATGCCAAGAAGATTCATGTGGAGATCGATCCGGCCGAGATTAACAAGAACGTGAAGGTCGATGTGGCGCTGGTGGGTGATTTGCGGGAGGTTCTGCATGCCATGTTGCCTAAAATCGAGTCCCTTGATCGTAGTGATTGGCTGGATTTCATCGATCGTCTGAAAGGTGACTCCGCGGTCCGCGATATTCAGAACCTGCCGGACAGCGGCCATCTCTACGCTGCGCACGTCATCAACGACCTGTGGCGGGAGGCACGAGGCAGCAACACCGTGGTCGTCACCGACGTTGGCCAGCACCAGATGTGGGAAGCGCAATATTACAAGCACGAGGAGCCACGTTCGCTGATCACCTCCGGAGGCTTGGGTACGATGGGATTTGCCCTGCCCGCTGCGATCGGAGTAAAGGTCGCGCGCCCTGAGGCAGAGGTCTGGGTCGTCGTGGGGGACGGTGGTTTTCAAATGACCATGTGTGAACTCGCCACCATTGTGCAGGAGAATCTCAAGATCAACATTGCGATCATCAACAACGGCTTTCTTGGCATGGTGCGTCAGTGGCAGGAATTTTTCTACGACCGCAACTACCAGGCCACACCGTTGCTGAACCCGGACTTCGCAAAGGTCGCCGAAGCCTACGGCATTCGGAACGCGACCGTCACTCAGCGTTCTCAAGTTGTGCCCACAGTTCAAGCGGCCCGCCAGCACGATGGAGCGGTGCTGATTAATTTCCACGTCGAACAGGAGGATACCGTTTATCCCATGGTTGCGGCGGGGGCTGCTTTACATGAGATGATCCGGCGTCCGAGTCCGATCGTGGAGACCGCTGCCGATGAGTAATCCAATATGATGAACACGTTCGTGGTGTACGTCGAAAATAAGCCAGGCGTGCTGACCCGGGTGGCATCGCTGTTTCGCCGCCGCGCCTTCAATATCGACTCGCTCACCGTGGGGCGCACGGAAAAGCCGGAAGTGTCGCGCATGACCATCACCGTCGATGCCGACCATGACCAGGCGCGCCGGATCGAAGCCAACCTGTACAAACTGGTGAACGTGTTGCTGGTGGAAAACATCACGACCGAGCCGGCAATTGTGCGCGATCTGGCTATGATCAAAGTCGCGGCCACGCATGAGGCGCGCTCCCACGTGTTGGAGCTGGCCAGCGTTTTCCGCGCGCGTGTGGTGGATGTTGCGCCAGAATCCCTGATCATCGAAATCACCGGCGGCGAGGACAAGATCGACGGACTGCTGGAAGTGCTTCGTCCTTACGGTGTCCTGGAAATGGTACGCACCGGAATCGTCGCTATGCGACGTGGGAATAAATCGTCCCTCGCGCTTTCGTCGTCGGAAGAACCAGCGCAGGCGACGGCAGAGGACGACCTCTCGCAGTCTGTGTAGCGCGAGAGAATCTTGTTCGAAAGGAATACCCATGGCAAACATGTATCACGAAGACGCGGCGGAGGCGGCATTGATTCGGTCGAAGAAGGTAGCCATCATCGGCTACGGCTCGCAGGGACACGCCCATGCGCTCAATCTGAGAGACAGCGGGGTGCAAGTGCAGGTCGGCCTTCCGCAAACCAGCGAGTCTCGGACAAAGGCCCAAGCGGCCGGTTTGAAAGTGGCTTCCGTCAGTGACGCGGCCGCGTGGGCCGATGTCATCATGATTCTCGTGCCCGATACGGAGCAACCTGCCGTCTACAAGCGGGATATTGCTCCCCATTTGTCGGCCGGGAAGACGCTGATGTTTGCCCACGGCTTCAACATCCGGTTCGGGACCATTAGCCCTCCCGCCAACATCGACGTTTCCATGATTGCGCCCAAGGCGCCCGGACATCGCGTGCGCGAAGTATTCGTTGAAGGCGGCGGTACGCCTGCGCTTTTGGCCGTGCACCAGGATGCCAGCGGAACCGCAAAGCAGCTCGCGCTCTCATATGCCAAGGCAATCGGGGCGACCCGCGCCGGCGTGATCGAGACTACGTTTACAGAGGAAACCGAAACCGATCTCTTCGGCGAGCAGGCCGTATTGTGCGGCGGAGCCAGCGCCCTCGTGAAAGCCGGTTTTGAGACGCTCGTGGAAGCGGGCTACCAGCCGGAGATTGCTTATTTCGAGTGCCTGCACGAACTAAAACTCATCGTTGACCTGATGTATCGCGGCGGCCTCAATTACATGCGCTATTCCATCAGCGATACCGCGGAGCACGGCGACTACACCGGCGGCCCGAGGATCGTCACCGACCAGACAAGGCAGGCGATGCGGCAGCTCCTAAAAGAAATCCAGGACGGGACCTACGCCCGGAACTGGATCGCGGAAAACGAGTCGGGACGTGAGTGGTTCGAAGCCACCCGCCAGCACGAGCAGGAACACGAGATCGAACGCGTGGGTGAGCGCTTACGAAGCATGATGAAGTTTCTCGACCCGGTGACCGTCAGGCAAAGCAGGAAACGTCCACCAGTGCCCGCTTAGTGGACATGATTGAACCGGCACTTTTTTGTCAGGTGGAATGAGAGAGAATCCACCTGTAAGCGGCTCGCGAAAAGCGAAACCCCAGCCCGCATACCGCGAATTCTGAGCCACACAAAGTGGACTTGATCGGCAGCGAAGAGCCAATTGACTAGCCATAACGCCCAAGCTCTCGCGTCGAGCCGTCCTGTGACTACACAGTACGCAGCGGGGGCGGTCGAGGTTAGAGCGAACTCGCCCACGACTTCCGCCGCAATTCGCGTGGCCCGTCCCGCTTTCTTCAATAAAATCTGTGCCCCAAACGCCACGTCGGCTATTATTCCAAGCAAGATCAGCTGGCAGTTTTTCCCTTGCCAGAGCAGGGCGCTCCGGCTAACTGCAGCAACCGTTGCAAGTGGGAGGATAACCGCGCGCACGATTTGACGCTCCTGCTTTGTCTGGACGCGGACGGTACCGGTGCCGAGCCAACTTTCGACCGGCGTTCTCAGCCAAAACAGTGCCAGCACTGCCGTCGCCAACAGGAGAACCGGAGCAAGACACCCGCCGCTGAACAGACCGACGGCTCCGCCCGTCACGAGTGGAACCAGCAGCATCCCCCATGCTCCGTGCTCAAGGGGTACGATCAGCGCGCGCCGGCGCTCTCTCTGCGGGACGGTAAGGTTGGCTGTGCCTTCATGCACTTCACGACCAACTCCTAGATCGGGTTGCATTTCAAGCGGTGGGCGGATGGTCAGCATCGTTCTTCCCTTCCCTCTTTAAGGTTTGCAAAGGGCTCCTAGGTCCACCTTGACGGATGTCACCGTTTCCGGTGACTTAGATCACGTTCACCACAGTAGGAATGCATATCTTATTTCCAGTAAGTATCTGACAAGAAAGCACTTCCCATTTCCCGCGGCGCACCTTTACAGGTAAGCGGGTTCCAGCTAAATTTAGATACCGATAGTTTGAACCGCGGAGTTTGTGCATTGCGACCTTCCTCTGATCCCGGTGGGCCCGCTCCCACGCTGTCGGCCAAAACCATGGCTGCAGTTCTCCTTTCGAATGACCTGTTGGAGGCCCTTCCGGATGCCATCGTCGCCGTTGATCGCGACGGAACAATTGTTCAAGTCAATTCACAGGCACAAGAGCTTTTTGGCTATGACCGCGAGGAATTGATTGGCCAGAAGGTCGAAATGCTCGTACCTGATAGCTATCGCGGCCAACACCACCATCATCGCCAGAACTTCGCGCAAACGCCGAAGACGCGACGAATGGGAGCAGATCTCGACCTTTACGGCAGACGACGCAATGGGTCTGAATTCCCCGTAGAAATTAGTCTCAGTCCTGTCTCTACGGAGACGGGATGGTTCGTGCTGAGCGCGATCCGCGACATCAGTGATCGCAAGAGAATCGCAGAAGAACTACGAAGGGCGAATGAGGAGCTACATCGGAGATCGGCCGAGCAAATTGGCGAATACAGATCCCGATTGGCCTCGATTATTGATTCCTCCGATGACGCGATCCTTAGCAAGGACTTGGAGGGCATCATCACTAGTTGGAACAAGGGAGCCGAGCACATTTATGGTTACTCACCAGAAGAGATCGTCGGCAAGCATATATCCCTTCTAATTCCCAGTGATCGTCCGGATGAAATCTCGGAGATTCTCCAGAAAATTAAACGCGGGGAAAGCACCGAGCATTATGAGTCGGTACGGGTGACCAAAGACGGACGCCGCGTGAATGTCTCCGTCTCCGTGTCTCCCTTGCGCAATGCGAGCGGCGACATCATGGGAGCGTCAGCGATTGCGCGCGACGTCACTGCCCAAAAACGGGCTGAGGGCCAGCTTCGTCAGTCCCAGAAGATGGAAGCGATCGGCCGACTGGCGGGAGGAGTTGCGCACGACTTCAACAATATCCTAGCGATCATCAACGCCTGCACGGAATTTCTGCGGGACCGCATTGTTCCTGCTGCCGAACCCTCGACTTATGTCGAGAACATCCGCAAGGCAACCGAGCGGGGCACGTCCTTGACCAGACAGCTGCTGGCTTTCAGCCGGACTCCCGCAATCCAAACCCAAGTTCTCGATCTAAACGATCGGCTAAAAGACATCAGCAAGCTCCTGCGCCCGCTGCTGGGAGACGATGTCGAAGTTCTCATCGTGTCCCGATCGCCCTCAGCGGTCATCGAAGCAGACCCTGGGCAGCTCGACCAGATCGTGGTCAACCTGGCGGTGAACGCACGCGACGCCATGCCGCGCGGCGGCAAGTTTATTCTCGAGACTGGCGCGGTCAACTTTGACGAGGGGTTCGCTGAGCAGCACCAAGCCATGGCAGCAGGAAAATACGTGCTGCTCGCCGTCAGCGATACCGGCAGCGGCATGGACGAGGCTACAGTGTCACGCATCTTCGAGCCCTTTTTCACGACGAAAGAGGCCGGCAAAGGAACTGGTTTGGGCTTGGCCACTGTATATGGAATTGTGAAGCAGAGTGCAGGTCACATCTTTGTCTATAGTGAACCGGGACACGGGACGACGTTTAAGATATATCTTCCCAACGCGGAGCACAAAATCGGCCTCGGATCCAAGCCGGAAGTGGAGACCGTCAGTCCGAAACGGCACGGGACAACAATCCTGCTGGTGGAAGACGACGAAATCATGCGCGCCTTGACTCGACAACTCCTCCAAGAACACGGCTATACCGTGGTCGAAGCGAATGACGGAAAGTCCGCGCTCGAATTGGTGGAGTCGAATTCAGGTCCGATCGATTTGTTGTTGACTGATGTAGTGATGCGCCGCATGAGCGGTCCTGAATTGGCGGAACACCTGCACGCTTCGCACCCCACCTTGAAGGTCGCATACATGTCCGGGTACACAGGTGAACTGATGGCGAACCGGGAAATGTTGAAACCCGGCGTAACTCTGCTCGAAAAGCCGTTTACCCGGACCGCTCTGCTGAATACGGTCCATGCGATGCTAGGGTAAACGTTAGTACGCATCCGAACCTAAGCCTGCCCGAAGCCGGGCAGTCTCCAGTGCCCTGTAACCAACCAACCGGTGACGGGTATCACACATTAGTGTGGGAAAGCACCCATCTTTCGGCGCTGGTTCCGTTGGGGGCAAGGCCTGTCTTTCCGGTAGCAATTTCGATACAAGCCCTTTACTTTGTTATATCTAGGGGACCTCGACGGTATTCCTCATTGTTGTCCAGGAGAGTGGCAAAGGACTTGCCATTGTGTAGGCGAGCGGAGGCACCTTATGGCCACACATTCGGTAAACAATCTGCAGAACAAGAATATTTGCGATCTTCCTCCTGTGGTAGCGGAGGCGTTGGAACAGGAAGCCGTAACCACGACCTATCCTACGGGGGCGGTTTTATTCGCGGAAGGGCAGGTTCCACGCGGAATCTTCGTAGTGCGTCGAGGCCGGGTAAAGCTTTCTATTTGTGGCAGCGATGGCAGGACACTAATTCTGCGAATGGTGGAGGCGGGGCACCCTTTGGGAGTGGCTGCCGTGGTTTCAGGACGCCAGTACGAAGCTACGGCCGAGACCCAAGAGCCCAGCGAGATCAGCTTCCTGCGCCAGAGCGATTTGCTTCGACTCATGCGGCTTCACGGAGATCTTGCCCTGTGGGTGACTCAGCACATCAGCCAGGACTACGCCTCTACCTGCCGCGAAATTCGTGACCTGATCCTCTCCGACTCGGCCAGCGAAAAACTAGCTCGCTTGCTGGTAGGATGGCTCGATCAAAACTCCGCTTCCAACCATCCCAGCCAAATGAAGCTGGTTCTGACTCACGAAGAAATCGGGCAGATGATCGGCACGTCGCGGGAGACCGTCAGCCGGCTCTTCGCGGGCTTCAAGAAGCAGCGTCTGATCCAGCAGAGCGGTTCTACACTGGTAATCCCTAACCGCCTTGCCTTGGAATCCCTTATCGCCGTTTAGAGAGACGCCGGTTTGAGGTGGGCCGGTTTCTCCTGCCGGCCCAGCCCTCCCCTAATCCATCCTTGCTGGGTTGTCGTCTGAAGCGTCGACACCTGCGTGCTCTTCTTCTTCCCGGTAATCTCCAGGTTCATCGGGCAACTTCACAAGGTGGGCTCGTTCCAGGGCGCGAAAATACGCCGGACGGGAATGGCGGTAATGGTCGGCCGGGACCTTGCCGTTGATCCAGGCCGTATCCATCGGGTAGACGAGCGGATCGAAGATCACCATGTAGAAGTGCCACAGCAGGATGGAGAAGGTCGCGAGCAGCGCCTCGTAGTAATGGACGGCGGTGGCCGCGTCCGACACCCACTTGGGGAAGTAGCGCAGCGTGAAATTATTGAACCAAAGCAGACAGCCGGAGACCGTCATCACCACCGTGCCCCACATGAATGCCCAGTATTCCACCTTCTCCGCGTAGTTGAACTTCGCAAAGCGCGGTTCAGTTTTCGTGAGTCCCAGATTGTAGGAAAACACCTGCACTAGATCCGTTGCATCTTTCAATTCGGGCAGCATCGCTTTCAGGAACAAGCGATCACGCCGGTTTACCGCGAGGTGAATCAGGTGGTAAACCGTCGAAGCAACCAGGACAACCGCCGCTGTACGATGCACCGCACCGCGAAACGCGAAATGCCCTTCCAGAAGCAACAGCGGACGCGCCCACCAGGCCTCGGGATACTTCAGCGCGAACCCGGTGATAACCAGTGTCGGGAAGCTGAGAATTACACCCCAATGTGCGATCCGGAAGTTTCGATTCATCCGAGAAACTTGCGCGCCGGTTTCGTGTCGCGGCTGCCGGCGAATGAGCTTGGCCAGGAAATCCAGCAGGTTGTGCACGATCATGAAACCGAGGGTGAGCGGAATCAGGGCCAAATACGTCCAACGGATCCACTGCACCACCGGGTGATTCGGGCCCGCGTTCATCTGCACATGTACGGGACCGATGGTGAATTTGGTTTCGGCCACGCCTTTGTGACACTGCCCGCACGTTTTCCGGAGGTTCGCGGCATTGACGGTCGAACGCGGGTCGCTCGATCGGAGAATGGAGTGCACCCCATGGCACGAAGCGCAATTCGCCGCGGTTACTTTCCCCTCCCTGAGGGCCAGCCCGTGATAGCTGCCGGCGTAGGATGGGAGGCGATCCGCGGGCAGATCATAGCGCAGTGCCAGGCGGGCATCGCCATGGCAACGCCCGCAGGTCTGCGCGGAGATATTTTGGGCATTTAAGGGCGAGGCCGGGTTGCTCGGGTCCATGATCAGGTGCTCGCCGTGGCAGTCGATGCAAACGGGCGCATCCCGCACGCCGGCCTTGACCGCTTCCCCGTGGACACTCTCGTTGAACTGCCGGGCGATTTCCATATGGCATTGCGCGCAGGTTTCCGGCACTTTCCAGTGATTGACCTTGGATCGCTCATCAGTGGCGGGATAGATGTCATGGCTGCCATGGCAACTGGAACACACAGCCGCATCCTTGCCGAGCGCGACCGCGCGCCCATGAACGCTCTGCTTATAGGAATTGACCGGATGCGCCACCGGAATTTGGTGCCGCGACAAAAAACCGGCATCGCTGTGGCACCTGGCGCAAGTATCCGCCAGGTTCTTACGAGCAACGGTTGAGTCCGCTTCGCCGGAGGCTTTCACAGCGTGGATGGAGCCGTGGCAGGACTGGCACTTGGGCGCGTCGGGGTCGCCGTTTTTCGCGGCCTGCCCGTGGATGCTGGATTCGAGGGCCTGCACTTCCTCGGCATGACACTCCATGCACTTTCCGGGAATCAGCTTTTCCGTCGTGGTGAGCTGGTGCACGCTGCCATGACACGAAGCGCACGCGGATTCGCCGAGGATGGAGTGGGCGCTGGCAGGGGAGGACTTGGCCTCGTCCGCATGGCATGTGGCGCATCGCACTTTGGCGATTTTGGCCGGATGCGGGAATTCTTTGATAGCGGTGTGACAGTCTTTGCAGCCGAGAACCCCGTGTGCGCTGGCTGCATGCCTGGCCGGGTCGATCGAAAGGTCTTTCCCGGCGTCGGACTTCATTCCCGCCTGGCCATGGCATGCCAGACAATCCTGGTCTGCCGCGGGCAAAGCCGGAGCACCAATCAGATAAACCAAAGCGACCAGAGTCGCGAGCATTTCAACGCCCTTCTCCCCAATTCAACTGCAAACTGCTCTAGCGGTATGCGAACAACATGGCATAGATGATCCACAGCACGATGCAGAATCCCACCGCCAGTGCCACCCAGGCGAAGGCTCGAATGGCACGGATGACGATCGCTGGATAAGCCTCCTCCATTTTTTCCTCCAGCTTGCCGCTGGCGACCAGTGCTTCATACTCTCTTGGCTTGTCCCTTTGTAATTCTTCCACCGGCATGCGCCCGGTGAATACAGTGATGTCCATGGGAAACTTTTCGGGCCGCAAATGGGTATTGAAAAAATGCACGGTAAAGATGAAGCCGGTGGCGAGCAGCGCCTCGTCGCTGTGAATGATGGTTGCGATGTTGAGGAACGACCCCGGCAAAAAGCGCGTGAAGAACACCGGAAACCACAGCGTGAGGCCGGTAGAACCGATCACCGCGATCCCCCAAAACACCGCGAAATAGTCGAATTTCTCCCAGTACGTCCAGCGGCCGTAGGCCGGCCGCTTGCCCAGGCCGACAAACCACTTCAGCGTGCCCACAAACTCAGTGAAGTCCCTTCGGGTGGGGAGCATGCTGCTCGGTCCCAGCAGCAGCGCGCGCCACGAACCGTGCACTCTCGTCTTCAATCGGTACAGGTCCACCAGATGGGTTGTGAAAACTCCGAACATCACGACGGCGGCACTGCGGTGAATGTAGCCTGCGCTCTCGAATCCCCCGAGCAGATGAGAAAGCACTGCCGCCCATTTCGTGTAGGAGAACTTCAGGGTTAGTCCGGTCAGCGCCAGGGTAATGAAGCTCACGATCATGCAGATGTGCAGGATCCGCTGCAGCCGGGTGAAGCGGATGAACTGGCGTTCGGCAGCGTCGCCCTTACGCATCGGGGCTCTCCTTGCTGGCGGGAGTTTCAGGCGTAGCTGCAGATTCGGCTTCAGCGGAGCGCAACTCCCGGCGCATCTGGAAAGCCCGGGGCAGCCAGAGCAGGGTATGAAGGCCACCGATCACGAATGTCCCCAGGAGCAGCATGGTCATGCCCCAGAAGGTGTAGAACAGGAACGGGTACTTTCGCGGGTCGTGGTGCGTGGCGTGCGTCAGGTATCCGGCGAAGCGCCGGGTTGCGCCCGCATGGCACTTCTGGCAGGTGGCCGCCACATTTGCGCGGCTGAGGTGCGAGCGTGGATCCGTCACCCTGAGCACGTCGTGTGCTCCATGGCAGTCATAGCACTTTGCCGTTTTCGTGTACCCAAGCCGCGAGACCTTGCCGTGATAGGTATCAAAGTAGGTCTTGGCGATCTCCGCGTGGCAGCGTCCGCACTTGTCCATGTCCAGGCGGAAACGGTCCTCATCCGTACGGCGGATGGCGTGTGCGGTGTGACAATCGTTGCAAACCGGAAGTTCCTTGGTGGACCCGTTCACTCGCTTGGCATGGATGCTGTTCTCGAACTGCTCCTCGATGCCATGGTGGCACCGACCGCATGTCACCGGCACATTGGCCGAGCTAACGCTCGATTCCGGATCGGTTCGGGGAAGGATGTGGTGAGCGGTGTGGCAACTGGTGCAGGTCGCCGTCACTGTCAGGCCGTTCTTCAGTAGTGCTCCGTGAATGCTCTCCGTGTAGTTCGTGATGATTTCGTGCTGCCTCCCGCTGTAGCGCACGGCAGCCTTCTGGCCTTCGCGGTGACACCGCGCGCAAAGCCCGGGAACATTGGTCGCAAAAGTCGACGACTGTGGATCCTGTTTGCCCAGCACTCCGTGCGTGCCATGGCATTCCTTGCAGGTCGGGGCGTTCGGATCATTCTTGCCGGTAAGTTGTCCGTGGATGCTGGTCACGTACAGCTTGCCAATTTCATCGTGGCAGGAGGTGCAGTCCACTCCGCGGGTGATCGTCTCGCAAGGGCGCACCCGGGAGGCATTTACCTCCGAGTGGCACTGGCTGCAGGCAATTTTGCTGTGGCGCGAATGGCTCACCTCGCCGATGTTGACGTACATGGATTGCCCGTCGCGCGCGCGACGCAGTTTCTCGTCCCCGTGGCAACGCATGCAGTCCGCATTGGCCATACCCTGTGAATAGAAGACGTTCCTGATTTTATGCGGCTGATGGCAGTCGACGCAGGCCGGCAGGATGTTGGCCTGTTTTTCCCACAGCTCTCCACGAATAATCTTCCGGTGAACGCTTTCGATTTGCGTATGGCATTTCGTGCAGGTGGCGGCAATGTTTCGGCGATTGATCGAAGAGGCGGGATCGGTATGCGGCAATATCAAGTGCGGGGTGTGGCAGGTGGCGCAGTTCGGGGCCACCGACAGTCCCTTCTTCAGCAACGCCTCTCCGTGGATGCTCTCGGAGTAGTTCTCCAAGATATTGTCCTGGGGAATGGGGCGATTGCGCGAAACAGGAGTTCCTTCGCGATGACACTGGCCGCAAACGAAGGGCACTTTCAGCGGCGCCACCGATGACCGCGCGTCCTTCACGGGATAGATGTCGTGGTTCCCGTGACAATTCACACAACGGGGTGCCAGCGGATCGCCGCGCGCAACCGCCTTCCCGTGGAGGGACCGGGCATGTTGCTCCTGCTCGGTGGTATGGCACGTGCCACACTTTACCGGCGCCGGCGTGTCGTGCGGCAGATCTTTTCCTTCTAGGTCGGCGTGGCAGCCCGTGCATCCGAAGCTGCCATGTACGGAAGTCGCAAATTTCTTCCCGTCCACATACAGCGAAACCGGCTTGCCGCCTCGCGTCGTGCTCATGCTCTTGTCGCCGTGGCACGCCAGACATTCCGCTCCGGGTTGATCGACTGCGCGCCCGGCGGCGCGTCCCGGTTCCGAAAACAGAAGGGAGAGAACTATGGCGAGAATCGGCGCGATGATAATTCCCACGCCAGTGCTCGAGTTCCGTCGCACAACTTTTGTTTCAGCCATGTCAAACTCTCGGCCTTACTGCATGCCAAGATCCGTGAGCACTTTCGGGTTTCCCTCCCCGACCGCCAGCAGGTTGTGGCACGCAGAACAATCGTTGGTGATGGTCTGGCCATCGGCACTGGCATGGCTGCCATCATGGCAGCGGAAGCACCCCGGCGAGTCATTATGACCGAGATTGTTGGGATGAACGCCCCAGGTCACACGCATGTCGGGGAAGATGTTGCGAAGGTAGATATTCGCCACCTCGTCGCCCGCCTGCTGCACCAGCGTCCGCCGTGTCTGATAAATCTGCGGATAGTTCGTCCGATAGAAATTATTAAGTTCGTCCAGGATGCGCTGCTTGGCCACATCCCGCGCGGGATAGTCTACCTTGAGAACCTCCACCGCTTTTTTCTTGATGAAGGGCAGCTCCGGGCTGATGCGCCCCAGAGACATTTGCCGATCGACTGCGTTTTCGGGCAACTCGAAGGTATGCGTGGGACGGTTGTGGCAGTCCACGCAATCCATCGTGCGATGTTCTCCCTTATCCAACTGTTGTTGAGTTGGCTTCACATCGGTGGAAATAAATTCAGTGGTCTTTCCGCTATCGTCGGTGTAATACACCACCGGGATCGTCTGCCGTTCGGGGTCGGTCGAAATGTAGCGGATGCGCACCGTGTCCGCTAGGTGATGGCCGTGAATACCGACAGAGCCTTGCCAGGTACGTCCACCCACTTTCAGCAGTAAAACATCCGTCTGCTGCGTGTTCTTTTCGTCGTCCTTGTAGCTTTTATTCACCAGGAACTTGTCGCCGGTAAAGCGCTGTGGCCAGTGACACTGCTCACAGGTTTCACGCGCCGGGCGGAGGTACTTTACCGGAGAAGGAATCGGTCGCGAATAGGTATGGAACGTCACCGCAGCTACTTGCCGGAGACCGGAAAGCTTGGATCGCACAAACCACCCGGCTCCGGGCCCAATGTGACACTCCACACAATCCACTCGCGAGTGTGGAGAATTCTGATAGGCCGCGTACTCAGGGGCCATCACGGTGTGGCAGGTTGTCCCACAAAAACTTGTCGAATCCATGTACTGCACACCGCGGTACGACGCCGTACCAATGATCAGAAGATTGAGCACAGTTGCAAAGGCGACCCACTCCAAGGTCCGGCGGACGACCGGCAGGCCCAGGTCGATGGCGGGATAGGTTCCCGGTAGATTCCCACTCCCACGCAGACTTCGTCGCCTAAGCCAGATCCCAAGAGGAATCAGCAGCAAGCCCAATACAAAAATTCCCGGGAGGATCAGAAAGACCAGCAAGCCAATGTAAGGGTGCGGCGGCCCCGGCAGAAAGACGTCATAGAACCAGAAGGCTATGGTGGTGAGCGCCGTGCTCGTGGTGACCACGGCGCCCGTAAGTGTGATGGGATTCTGCCCCAGAAAGTAGATTGGCTGCGCCCAGTCGCGGATGCGTTCTCGCTGATTCATTGAAAGAATCTGCTCCTTCTCTTCCTCTATCCCCTATACGCCGCTGCGTAGGCACACTCTATGCTTCGCAGCGAATCATCCGCCACGCTAGACCAACCTGCTTGCCAAGAAGAAACCGGATTATTTCTTAAGGGTGCGGATGTAAGCCACAAGCCCCTTGATCTGCTCCGGCGGCAGAGACGCATACTTCGGCATCTTGTTCTTGCCGTTCGTGATGATATCCGTGAGCTGCGCGTCCGACAACCCTTGCACTTCGGCAGTTGTGAAGTCGTGGGCGCCCATCTTCTTTCCCGTCGCCGAACCGGTTCCGTCAGCGCCATGGCATGCGGCACATTTCGATTTGAAGAGTCCTGCTGCGTCCTGCGCCCGCGCAGACAAGGAAACGCTTAAGACAACAGCAATTGCCATTGCAATCGTAAACACTTTAAGATCGATTCTCTTCATTTTGAGCTCCAGTCAAATTTTTGCCGCAACATCAGGAACGAGGATACATCAAACCTGTTGCAATATTGAACTCTCTGAGCGAAGAGGTTCTGTGACCCCGGTCACACGTGCATGTTTGTCCCGTTTTCCGGAGACAACTCTGAGTTAATATTGATATGCGCAGCACGCGTGATGGTCCTCACGACAAACTGTGATGAGGATCACGGCGTCATTTGAAATCGGAGACCAAAATGGCGGTGAGGTAGGCTTATGCCGACAGACAATCGCAACCTGCTGGATGTACTTAAGTTCGAACTGGAATTCCTTGAGCAAGGCGGTTACGGTCGATTGCCGCGCGAATCCTGGCGGCCGAGGTTCGTTTTCGAAGATTCTCCCACATGCATGAACTTTAATTCGAAGGACCGCGAACCGTGCAGCGAATGTCTTCTGATGCAATTTGTTCCTGAGGACGCGCGCAAGGAACAAACTCCCTGCCTCCACATCCCACTGTCTTTGAGTGGAGAGACTCTTGAGAATTTGTACCGCACGGGGACGCAGCTGGAGATTGAGACAGCACTCGGCGACTGGCTCCGAACGACAATCCGCAGATTGGAAGCCGAAAAAGCCAAGCAACCCGTGGCTGTCAGTTCGCCTCGCTGAATTCTCAGCCCTAAGCCGGAGGAAACGCCAATGCAAAGCATCTCAGTTGCTGGAGCTTCCCTCGGCGATTTGCAGATGTAGAGATCCTTGAAATCGGAATCCAAAAAGTCAACCGTCATGCACGATTCCAATCACGTTCCGGAAACACCCGTCCTCGGGGGAAGACTTCTGAGGTTCGACGGAGCTGGTGCCCCTCACGGATTTCGAATCTCGTTACACCGACTGCGATCTATACAGCGGTTTGCCTGCCGATCCTAATCTTAATCTCGAAATTTTGTGCGGTTGCCAGCGCCCGCGACACCAGACATAACTCCTTGGCTTTTTGCAGAAGAGCGATTGCCCGCTCGCGACTGTCTTCATTGGGAATTGTCAGGCTGGGACGAAGAACAATCTCGCTAAAGCTATAACCGGTTCCAGCCTTGCTTACGATCCCTTCGGCCTCAACCTCCAAGTCGGTGTAATCGAATTTCGAGCTTCCGGCGATGGCATGGAATGTGGTTGTGTAACAACTCGCAACCGCACTCATTAGTAAATCTTCGGGGGTCCACCTGCCTTCGAGGCCACCGAACTGCGGCGGCGCCGCGAAATGGATGGCATTCGGGGCCGAATCGGATTTGGCAAGCCCTGTCTGGCCTGAGCTCCACCAAGCTACCACGCGGTGCTTATATTCGTTTTCCATTCTCGACTCCACGTCACGATTCGTTTTTCAAAGATAATTGCCTTCCAGCAACTCCTCTGAGGATGGAAATGTTATCGCAAGCAGTTCGCCTCTCATCCGCTCGCAGAAGCGGTTGGGTTCTGCGATTTTCTCCTCAGAAGCCTAATCAAAACCGTGGTCGAAATCACGACGCCTTGTGATACGAATCACATTGCGGGTCGACTGGTTGAAGTTGCGAGACCGTTCAGGTGGCCACGTGACTGGCTTTTGTCTTAGACTCACTGTTCCTTATGTTTTCATTTGGAGGCGTCTTTGGCTGGTCTTCTCAAAATATCTCCCGCACTCAAGAAACGTGCCGCGCAAATCAACCTGCTTCTCATGGATGTGGACGGCACGATGACCGACGGCAGCGTTACGCTGCTCTCGCAAACCGATGGCACCGCCCTTGAAATCAAGACGTTCGACGCGCACGACGGCCAAGGACTGACCCTCGCGCATACTGCGGGGCTGCTTACGGGGTGCATTACCGGTCGCGAGAGTGCGGCGCTGCTCCGCCGCGCTCGCGAGATGAAGATGGACTTTATTTATATGAAGCAACCGCTGAAGATGCCGGCGTACGAAGAAATTCTTGCAAACGCAGGCGTCTCCGATTCTGCCGTCGCCTATATTGGCGATGATCTGCCCGATATCCCTTTAATGCGCCGCGTTGGCCTTGCCGTCGCCGTCGGCGACGCCGTCCCCGAGGTGAAAACAGCCGCGCACTACACGACGAAAGCACTCGCGGGTCACGGCGCAGTCCGCGAAGCGGTCGAACTCATTCTCAAATCGAAGGAGATTTGGGAAGCCATGATCGTCAAAGCACGAGCATGATGAGAAACGCAGATCGTCGGCGCTGCTCGAGACCGCGCTAGCGACGCCGTCAACGACAGAGGGCTGCCCCTCCAGCAATGCCAGCATCTGCGCCGTAATGCGCAGCCAGTAGCGGAACTTCCTGGCAATGCGAATTCACGCACCAGCTTGGCAGTCGTTCCCGTATTTCACCAAAGAACGGTCGCAGCATAGCGCCGGCGCCCCCACCAATGATCATCACATCGGGCTCGAGCAAATCCACGATATTTCCCAGCCACACGGTCAGGAGCAGCGCAGTTTCCTGTAAAACCTCTTTGGCCAGCAAATCCCCTGCCTCATAAGCCTTGCCGACCATCTCGCTGGTGATGCGATCAAGACGGCCTCCGGCTTGGTCCAACATTAAAGAGGCACGGCCCTCCTTAGCAATTTTTTCCGCAGCCCTGCGAGCGATCGCCGAGCCAGACGCCAGAACTTCGATGCAGCCCAGCTTGCCGCATCCGCAGCGCGGGCCGCGATAGTCGATTGTATTGTGGCCACCTTCCGCGGCCGCACCGGTACGGCCATGATAAATGCGGCCATCGAACACAATGCCGGTTCCGATTCCGGTACCGATCGTGGCGCAGAAAACGTTGCGAAAGCCGCGGCCAGCTCCCCACAAGGCTTCCGCCAATGCGGCAGCGTTGCCGTCATTGTCGACACGAACGGGCAAGCTGTAGGTCTTCGATATTTCCGCGGCCAGCGGAAAATTGCGCCAGCCCGGGAGATTCGGAGGGTTGATCACGATGCCACTCCGCGGATCGAGAGGGCCCGGAGCGCAGATGCCGATGCCGGTAATCAGGCCGTTCTCGGAGGGAGAATTGTTGGCGGCTCGTACGGAGTTGATGGCTGAGATTACGGCTGCCAAACCAGCGGCGGCATCATTTGCCACCATCGGCGTACGCGTTTGATAGGTGATTTCACCTGCTGCGTTTACCAGACCAGCGGCGACTTTGGTGCCGCCGACATCCACGCCGATGAGGTGCCCGTCTCCTGAGACTTGCGTCATGCGATTCGCACTGGGTCCAGTCTATACCTGCTTCGCTGGCGTTGCGGGCATCCTAATCTTTATTTTGGTTGCTGTTCATTCCATTCTTGACGGAACCATCAAAGGTCTCGCTGTACGGCCAATGGTAAACTATTTGGACAAGGATGGGCGCGTAGCTCAGTTGGTAGAGCAATGCCCTTTTAAGGCATGGGTCGCAGGTTCGAATCCTGCCGCGCTCACCAGTTCTTTACTTACCGCTGCTGGCGCAGGCTCGAAGACCTTCTACGAACCTGTTTAACCACGCCTCCAGTGGGCATGAGTCGGAAACCGGCCTCGATCTGGCGGTTCGCGACTACCTTCAAGACCTGCGAAGGGGGATCGCCTTCTGTTGAATGCACTTTGTGCCAGCAGCCACGCGCAACTTCATCAACTGCTCGCAGACGTCGGGAGCCACCTAGGCCTGAACCTTCAGCGATTTCTGTGGCGCGGGCGTTTTCGGCCCTGCGGATCTCTTGTTCCACTTCCATGCGGTCCGTGTCAGCGGTCACCTGATGCGCTTGAGGTGACTCTTCGCCCGGTCGTTAGGTAACTGTGACGCAGAATCCGCTGAATCGTTAGCCCGCCTGGGGTCGGACAACAGGACGGCCCGAGGTGCTGTTGCCAACCCCGCGACGGGAAAACCAGACCTCAACGACTTGGGCGTGCTCGAATTGAGAGAATGTACTGGTGAACCTGCTCGTCGGCGGAAACAGTGATTCCTATCTTCGCAGTGCGGGGTGACCGCAACAACTACGACCATTCAGGTCAGCTCACTGACGCGGCTTTTAGTGCGTCTCGAAGCGACTCATGCTTACCTGCGGCGTGGATTGCGCAGTGGATCCGTCCACCTAGTGGAAGGATTCGAAGGTCACATGACTGGAGCGATCTTCGGCTTGGTGTTCTCGCGATCTTCGGTCTGCTCGTTCAAGCGGTAGATGTCTCGTAAAATTCGGATGAAGTTCTGCGGGTCCCTCATGGGCGGTGCCGGGCATGTTCACATTGACTTGCGCTATATAGCCCTGGGCGCAACCTTCCCGGGTACGAACTGTCCCGCGTTGATCCCGGCAGGTCTCAGCTCACCGCTCAGCTTTCCGATGGTTTCCAAACATGAGAGCCGAGTGCGGATCGCAGCAATCAGCTTCTCGATGCGCGCTGGTGGCTTTGCGCTTGCCTTGTTCTGCGTGAGCTGGCATTTATCGCGTCTTGGATCGTACCGAATCTGCTCATCGTGTTTCGGACCTCCGTCTGAACATGAAAGCATAGTCGTTCTCGAAGGAATGATGTTTCAAGGCTGGTGCTCCACGACTTTCTCGATGATCGCCGCGCGGTTCGCGTGTCGGCATCCTCCCTTACGTTGGAGTTAAATACTAGTGAATTGAGTGTTCCACATCTAGCGGCCCCAGAGGTTTTGACCGCCTGTTTCCGTCGTGTGGCGGAACATTTTGACGGCCTCCGCCGTATCTAACGCTGAACTCTCACCGGCGAGGACACATGACTTCCACCAGGAACCCAGGCAGATTCGCAGGCATGCTGTATGTACTCGCGTCAATAGTCGGCTTCTTCGCCATGGGCTATGTCCCCGGCAAGCTGATCGTCCACGGAAACGCAATGGCGACGGCCAACAACATCTCGGCCTCCGAGACGCTCTTTCGCCTCGGCATCGCGGGCCAACTTATCGGCATGGCCGGTTTTATTTTCGTGGCCCTGGCTTTGTACGACCTGCTCAAGGGGGTCAACCAGCGGCACGCCTGGCTCATGGTGTTACTGATTGTGGTCTCGATCCCCATAGCTTTTCTGAATGAGCTGAACTCAATCGCTGCCCTCGTCCTGGTGCGCGGGGCTGACTTCCTATCTATACTCGAAAAGCCTCAGCGGGAGGCTCTGGCTATGCTGTTCCTCAAATTGCATGGCCAGGGACTGGTTGTCGCCGAAATATTTTGGGGTCTGTGGCTCTTTCCCCTCGCCATGCTTGTATACAGGTCGCGCTTCCTGCCGCGGTTCCTTGGCGTCTGGCTTGCCCTTGCCGGCTTCGCCTGGGTGATCCTGAGCCTTACGAGCGTCCTGTTGCCGCAATATCAAGACAAGGTGAATACCTACTCTCAGCCCGCCTTCTTCGGTGAGATAGCGTTCATGCTATGGCTGGTGATCAAGGGCGCCAAACCGCCAGCGCTGGACGCCGCAGCCTCGGCTGGTTAGGTTGCACTTCGTGGGTTGTCGGCAAACATTCCGTTGCCGATTGTGGTTCCCGTCAAGCACCGAGAACCCACGATAAACCTTGCCGATCAGGCAGGACGCTGAGCGGATTGCTACGGCATCTGGGGAGAGCCGGTATGGAGGGCCCTCGCAATCCAATCGGCATGAGGCAAACCACAAGAGGAAAGAGCCTTCAGCTCCTTCTCTACGTCATACTCCACGCGTCTGATCGTTGGACTGGGCCCCTCCATCAGCAGGTAGGAGGCGCGGCGATCGCCATCATGCGAAAGACTAACACTGCCGGTGTTGGCGACAAGCCTTTCTCGAAGTTGTGGACGAAGTTGTGGACTTGGAATGCTTCGAATGTAGGGGCGATGAATGTGCCCGTAGACTGCAATCGGCTGGCCCAGCGGCCCGTAAACCGATTCCAACTCAGCATCGGTCGCTTCTGGTGTCGGAGCTCGCCAAAGACTCTCGGGACTGGCGTGCACCAGCGCGATCGGACCTTGAATCTGAACGCGCGGCAATCCGCGCAGCCACGCGATCCTCTCCTCTCCTAGCATGGCACGGGTCGCCGCCGCCATCTGACGGATCGCCGTCCAAGGGGAGAGCGGCGCCGACGATTGGCTCGCAAACTCCTCCAGCGACTCGGGCCGGAAAAGCATTTCATCAGTGTTGCCCACCACACCTTGCCAGCCGAGATCGCCAATGCGATCAACAATCTCCACGGGGCTCGAACCGGCGTCTGCGAGATCACCGCCGTGGAGAATCAAGTCGGGAGAGGTTTGTTGCAGATCCGCCAGGACTGCTTCAAACGCCGTTCGATTCCCATGAATGTCGGATAGGATTGCGATACGCATCACGGAATTCTAGGGCCTGCCGCCCTCCAAAGGAAACTGTCGTGGTTCGCGGTTGGTCGGCAAACCTTATACAAGATTAGGGAAGAGTAGCGGTCCGAATTTGACAACGGCCATACGACGAAGGACGGACACGGCAGACGAGATCCGTGTCCGTCACAGCATCATGCGTGATCGCGGCGAAGTTATTCCCGGAAACGAACGGCGCCGTTGATCGCCTGCGAGCCGAAATGGCTGCTCGCCGGTGCGCCGAATATCAGTGTAATGTTCGAAAATCGAGCCTGGGTTCCTCCCGTTACGCAAACCGTGAGCGGCGATAGCTGACCCTCAGGGGCAAATGGTGGGTAGCCTCCATTTCCTGTAACACTTGCCGACCCCGTGATCATGAAACCAGTTGTAGTGGGAGGTTTGTAGCTAGCAGTGGGGCAGCCACTGGACACTAAGCTCGGATCCCACGTGACTTGAGCGTCCTTCATGGTGATGTGGTGGGTATGCGGAGTACGTGTTGCCGGTGAGTCGGGATCGGCAGGCGGGTTGGGATTAATCAAAAGCCAGTAGTCGGAATTTTCCATGGTTAAGGCAGCCGAGAACTCCGCCGTGCCGCCATCTCTACTCAAGTCCAGACGCCATACGCCATGGAGTTCCCACGGACCGCTGGGCTTGCCTTTCGCGTCGTGCGCAGCCGTGAAGTCGTTGATAATGCCACGAAAGTGCTCGGGGCCTCGATTTTGCGCCACGACACTTGTCCCTAGCGCGAGCACGAGAACCCACGCCCCTACCGACCAGAAGAAAACTTTGCTGTACATAGCGGCCTCCAGAAATCTTGGAACACTGATCGCGCCGCCGAGAGCCTCCATCGGAGATCAAAGGCGGGCATTTGCATTCCAGCGAGTCGTAGCCCGACACGCCATGCACAGACTGAGTGATCCCAGGACATTGAGCAAACAGCAATAAACGGAACGGCCCGTTTGCAGCCAAATGCCGTGTTTTGCCGCTACCACCCTAGGCGTTACAATCGGTGCGCTTGTCTCCTGACGCCTTGCAGGAGAGCCAATGGACGAACCGTCCCTCGACAAATCGCTTTCCGAGAACCCGTCCGAGCGTCGGCTTGATTCCTGGAAGGAGATTGCGCTCTACCTGCACCGGGACGTGACGACCGTCCAGCGCTGGGAGAAGCAGGAGGGGATGCCTGTCCACCGGCACCTGCACCATAAGCGAGGCTCCGTCTACGCTTTGAGTTCCGAGCTCGATGGTTGGCGGCAAGGTCGCAAACTCCGTCTCGACGAGGACCAGGAACCAGCCCTGCAAACGCCGGCGGCCGCGGATGACCGGCAAACGACAGTTCCGCGAAGACGCCGCTGGCTTGTTCTGAGCTCCGCGGCGGCTGTACTCGCCGCACTCGCTACGCTTGCCTACGTCGCAACACGGGTCCGCGCAGGGGATGCAAACCGACCCAAAGTCAGATCTTTGGCAGTGCTTCCCTTGCAAAACTTGAGCGGAGATCCGTCGCAGGACTACATCGCAGACGGCATGACCGAGGAGCTCATCGGGCGACTTTCCAGGATTCACGGATTACGGGTTATATCTCGTACTTCGACTATGCACTTCAAGAACACCCAGCTTTCAGTGCCAGAGATTGCCAAGATGCTCTCGGTCGATGCGATTGTTGAAGGATCGCTGGTGCAAGAAGGACACCAAATCCGAGTTCACGCTCAATTGATTCGGGCCGCGACGGATGAGCACATTTGGGCGGGAGAATATCATCGAGAGTACCAAAGCATTCTCGAAGTGCAGGAGGAAGTCGCTCGGAATATCGTTGAGCAGATCGAACTGAATCTCACACCCGAGGAGCGAGCGCGTCTGGCATCCCGGCCCCCGGTCGATCCTGAGGCTTACGAGAGTTACCTGAAGGGCCGTTACTACTTCAGCCAGCGAACCGAGGATGCGCTCCACAAAAGTATCGCGGCGTTCCAGCAGGCGATCACGAACGATCCAGGCTATGCCGCGGCCTATAGCGGGCTGGCGGAGGCCTACGCAATGCTCGGATTCCGCGGCGGTTTCCCATCGAAAGATGCTTTGTCAGGTGCAAGGAAAGCAGCTTTGAAAGCGATCGAACTGGACAACTCCTTGGCGGAACCGCATGCCTCTCTAGCCTTCATCGAGGAGACCTATGATTGGGACTGGCCCGCAGCAGAGAGAGAATACAAACAGGCTTTGGAATTGAATCCAGGCTACGCCCCAGCTCACAACTGGTATGCCGGTTATCTGACGTACACCGGGCGATTCAATGAGGGGATCGCTGAGGCCATGCGTGCCCGGGAACTCGACCCTCTGTCCCTGCCTCTGAACAACGCCCTGGCGGGAAGATTGCTGGCTGGCGGGCGTTACGATGAGGCGCTCCGGCAAGTGCAGCAAACCCTGGAACTGGATGACCACTTTGCACCGGCTCACCAGACCCTGGGCTGGGTATACCTGTATAGCGGAAAACAGAACGAAGCCATTCGAGAGTTTCAAAAGGCGCTGGAACTCTCAGGAGCGGCGGACACGGATATTCAGCTGGACCTGGGTTTCGCCTATGCTGTCTCGGGCAGGCGGGAGGAGGCAAGAAGAATACTGGTGAAACTGGAGCGGATGCACCAGCAAGGTATTGTTCCCTCCGCTTCGGTCGCGATCCTTTATGGAGCTTTGGGGGAATCGAATGAGGCTTTCGCCTGGCTGGAAAAGGCTTACGAGGAGAGGGACCCTCAACTTATATATCTCAAAGCGGGTCGAAGATTCGAGCCACTGCGTAAGGATCCGCGATTTGGACAATTCGTACGCCGTGTCGGGTTACCCGATTAACGCACCCACAAAGAACGTGGCGCTAGGCGGTCGTCAATGAGCAGCGCCATTTCCTCAATTACCCAAATGAGACGGAAGATCGGATACGCTAGGTCTTCACAACGTGGCCTGTCCGTGATTCTGGGCAGATGGTCGGCAAACCTTCCCTTACAAGATTAGGGAAGAGTAGCCCGTTTTTCGGGCGCTACGCCTGGGGCGGAGCCGAAGTGAGGCCGTGGCGGTGCATGATCCGATTGGCATCGCATCGGTCAATTCCCTGCTAGGAACGGGGCGCGCCTGACGATGGCAGTTTCTCGCCGAACGGGGAGATCGTCCCCTCAGTCAATTCCCAATGCTGTACATGCAATCAGAGATGTTCAGTGAGAAGAAGTGGTTTGGCGCAGGAGCACAACGTCGCTATCGTTATGGGTACGAAGCAAGCCCAGTGTTTTGCCGTCCGGAGTCCAGTGAAAGTCTGCAATGTGATCCGTTTCAAACTCGGTGACGCGATGACCCGGTGAGCCGTCCACGGGCGATACCCATAGGGCGTACAAGCCATTCTCGCGAATCGGGTAACCGATTGTTTTCCCGTCCGAGGTATAGCGAATCTCGCCGCCCGCGCGCGGATCGCGTTCGATCATTTTCACCGGCTGCAGTGTTTCAAAATCCAGAATCTTAATGACGACCGCGCCCCCGGTTGTGGGCTGCGTTTGAAATGCCAGATACTTTCCGTCCGGCGATACGTTGACGCAGCCGCAGGTGAGCAACGCCTCTGAAAGTTGCGTCGGAGCTCCCCCGTCCACGGGAACTCTTTTCGCCACAAATTTTCCTGAATCGTAGCTGGCGTAAACCAGCCATTTCCCGTCGGGCGAGCACATGGCCGGCACGTCATCGGTGCCCGTCGTGAGCTGTTTCAGGTTCCCGCCCGTGGCGTCCGTTCGCCAGATATTTAGCGAATTGCCGCCGCCGCGGGACGCGGACGCGAAAATGACATAGCGCCCGTGATCGCAGGAGATCGGGCCGAAGGAAGGACTATCATCGTGAAGCAGCGGCGCGCGATTGCTGCCGTCGGCGTTCATTTGAAAGATGCCACTTTCCTGCTCTACCAGCAGTTTGCCGTCGGGCGTCCAGCCGAACCAGTTCGTGGGCGGACGACTGCTGATGGTAGCCGGTTTTCCCGCACCCGTGGCATCGTACGGTGCGGTTTGAAGGGTTCCTACGTATTGAGATTGCACCGTCGCAATGGTCTTGCCATCCGTCGAGAGACTGATGCTGGGATAGGAATTGGTGTCATTGGTGACCGGCCGGTAAACACGTTGCGGGTAAGAAATAATGCCGATCTGACTGCGATTGAAATTCGAATCCCGGCCGCTGGCCACCACGAGGATGCCGCTTTGATCGGGCAGCCACAAGGGAGACTCCAGACGCAGGTCGGATTTCTTGAATGTCCGTTTCTCGCCCGTCGAAGGATCAAAAAGATCCAGCGCAGACAATGCGGATTGGTCGGCAATAAATTCCGATGCCACGATGCTTTTTCCGTCGGGAGCCCATGCCGGATCGTACAAGCGCGTGTTCTGCTTGGACAAAAGCTTCTCCCCGGAGCCATCCGCATTCGCGACGATCAGATCGCCTTCCCCTTCGTTGCGTTTCTTGCGGATGAATACCATGAAGCTCGCAGCAACCTTGTGTGCCGTAGGGTTCCTTGCAGTCGGCGGCCATCCTTCGGTGTTTGGAATTCAAGTGCTGCGATGTTGCCGGGTTTATCCTGAGCAAGTGCGGGCCGGCCGGTAATCTAGCACTGAGCGCCTCATAATGCAATTGTAGCCGCCGAATTTGTCACCAGAGCAGGTCCCAGCGAGATCACGGCAATGTTGGTCCACAGGGCAAACGGCCTAGGGAGTGGCGATTAACTCCCGATTAGTCGGCTACTCTTCCATAATCCAACTATTTCGGCAGGGGGAAACGCTTCATGCAGACCACCGTGCGGTCTGCTTCCTCGGGGTTGGCGTGGGTGAAGCCGAGGTTGGCTGTGCAAAGAACATCTCCTTTCCAAACCAAGCTGGTGTTGTTGTCCAGCGGAGCGTTCTGCTTAGTGGCTATCAGGATGCGCTGCGAACCGTCTGGTGAAAGGACCAGATCTGATTTACCAAAATCTCCGATACGTAGGTGTTGCCTTTGGCGTCCAACTCGATCCCATCGAATGCTGAGAATCCGTAAGGCAACGGCACAGGTTCACCGGCCGTCTCATCATCCTTTATCGGGATCCTGAGTACCAGGGGGTCGCCGTCGGTAACGGCATAGATGTTCTTCTCTTGCTTATCGAGCACGAGATCATTTACGCCTAGGGGGAATCCCGAATAAGGCTTGGCAGACCAATTGAGCAGAGGATGTGCCGACCACAGGTCCACCCTTTTCCCATCAGGAGAAATTTTCCAAATTCCGGAGTACGTGAGATCTGTCATGTACACGTTGCCGCTCGAGTCGATCGCAACATCATCCGGATAGCAAAAAGGCCCAACCCTCCACTTTTGTCGCGAGAGGCGTCACTTTTCTGGTCTTGGCGTCGATCTTATAAACGCCAGACTGCGTCACCGTCGCGTCCCGGCAAGCGGGGTGGAACGGATTCGCCAGATCCTTCCTGAAGTCATGTTTCGAGTGGCCCGTGTATGCGACATAAATGTTGCCAGACTGGTCAAGATCGAGTCCGATCAGGTCTCCCTTTCCGCTTTCTTCCTTCGACGGTACCCATGCGATGTGATCGTAGCTCCCGTCATCCTTGAGCATGACGATTTCCCCAATATGCATTATTAATAGTGTCGCGTAGAGGTTGCCATGCGAATCGATTCCGAGACCCTCAGGCGTGTCGGGGAGTTTGGCCACGACCCAGGCCTTGAACTGTGCCGCTGCAGGCGAGGAGCCGCGGTGAACAATAAGGCGCAGGCGATTCGCCAGAACAGAATCCTCAGGCATTCTTTTTTGCGCACACCCGATTGGACCATGTTTGTTCCTCCTCTTAATCGTCCCCGAATCCGGCTTTGACATCCCGGCCCTATCGACAATGTATCTGAACCTACAGCAAGCTAGAAGTAGCCATATCCAGCATCTCAATTTGAGCCACAAGACGATCACTCCCGGTTGGTCAGCAACCCTTACCTTACCCGATTAGGGAAGGTTTGCTTGTCATTCGACAACAAAAGTGACGGGAGTCGAACCAGAGTGCCTGGTTCGCCTGGCGGTATCCCTTGTGCCATGCAGGAAGGCAATCCTTACATTCGCGGTTTATTTCTGGGCAGGCATTTTGAACACCACGCCGCCTTTCATTACGAAGACAACGCTTTCCATGGCCTGGATGTCGACCAGCGGGTCACCGGTGACGGCAACCACGTCAGCATACTTTCCCATCTCCAGTGTGCCGATCTGGTCTGACATGCCGAGAAGCTCAGATGCTCGCACGGTGGCAGCCTGGATGGCGTCAAGCGGCTTCATGCCGCCCCGAACCAGCGCGCCGAACTCTTTCGAGACGAAATCAGGATCGTCGTCCACGCCATAGGCGATCTTCAGGTGATGCTTCAAGGCGGTGGCAAACGCAGTCTGCTGATAGCCGAGGACCTTTTTCCCTTTTTCGACGGATGCAGGGTCGGCGCCGAGAGACGCTCCAACTGCGACGCCGTGCTGAAACGTGTAGAGCGTGGGCACCAACCAGGTACCTTTCTGCTGCATGCGCGTGGCGCCTTCTTCATCGAGCATCGTGCCGTGCTCGATGGAATCGACACCGGCCCGCACTGCCGCTTTAATGCCCTCAGTACCCTCCGCATGAGCCATGACTTTCTTGCGAGCGCGGTGCGCGATTTCGACCGCCATAGCCATCTGTTCCTCGCTAAGCTCCTGCACGTTGAAGTCGCTCGTCGTGTCCATGACACCACCGGTGGCCATCAGCTTGATCCAGTCGGCGCCGTACTTGATATCGCGGCGGACGGCGTCACCGACTTCGTTCACATTGTCGGCGAGGTTGGGCCGGCGCGCCAACGCCTGGTCGGGGGCAAGCGGATCGGCATCACCGTGGCCGCCAGTGAGTGAGATAAAGTTGCCGGCAGAGACAATTCTCGGTCCCTGTACCAGTCCTTGGTTAATGCCGTTGCGAAGTGCAAGTTGTCCATAGGCAAGGTCGGACTCGCCAGCGTCGCGCAAGGTGGTGAATCCGTGGGCCAGCCAGATCTGCAGGTTGTGCAATCCCCAGAGCGTCTGTAGTGGAGAAGACATCCGCAAATCTGCGGTGGGAGATTGATCTTTGGGATTGCCGAGGATGTGATTGTGGCAGTCGACCAGACCGGGCAACAACATGGAGTTTCCTAGGTCGATTACTGTGGCACCGTGGCCAAACTCATTAGTAATACTGGCCGCAGGTCCGACCTGGCGAATGCGATCTCCCTCAACCAAAACCGCCTGGTTCTCCAGCACGCGCCCGTCGCGCACGTCGAGCAGGTGTGCGGCACGGACGATCGTAATCTGCTTGGCGGCGTTCGGATTCGCTGGCGTAGTCTGTGCCCTCGAAGGCACCACGAAGGGAGCCACCAAAACACAGAAAACTGCAACCGCCTGCAATCTTCCCACGTTAACACCCCCAAATAGTGAAGTAGTGAAACAACAAAATGCCAACTTGATCTTGCGCACGCTCGGCTTGTGCTCGATGGTCTGGCCGATCATCAGCAGGTGTGGCTTCCGAGTCGCTTCATCTTAAGGACGCGGCATCTGCCAGTCAACGAATGACGGCTGTGGCACGGTCATATCGAACCCGGAACACCGGGCAAGACCTCGGCTCACGCGAGTGTTGATAAAATGAGCCGAAGAACGGCCGAACTCGGCTGCGCTAGGTCTCCCGAAGACGAATGTTTATTAGCGTGACGATTAAGGCCCGAACAAGGACCTTTTTACCCGATTTGCTAGGCTCTGGGTAACCGTAGGTTATTGAATATGCGCGGCAGGTCCGAGATCGCCCGCTCTTTTAAGGCATGGGTCGCAGGTTCGAATCCTGCCGCGCTCACCAATTCTTTCAAACATTTATCCGTTTCTGACGGAACGGGCGATGTTTCTTAACGATGATTTCAGTGATGATTAAGGAAATCAGCTCTCAGTTATTATTACCGTCGTATGACTTTCAGTTTCCCACCGCACTCTCTCCCTCCACGCTTCGAATCTCAACTTCGAGCTGCCCCATAAAGCCATCAACTCGTGCTCTCGGAGTTTGATGTAGCTCTTTCGCTTGGATCTTGACATTGCATGTGTCGCCGTCCGATACAACAGTTCACGCACGAACGGAATCAGAGCATGGAGTTGTTACAGGCTTCTCTTTTCAGTCATCTTCAATCTGGCGCGACCCAAAAGTTGTTGCGCTCGATGAAATCGTTTCAACGTCCAAGCAGGCGAAAGTCGGTTTACAATTGGTTACCGCTTTCAAGCCCGAAGTCGAAAGTTAGACTTAGCATCAAATCGTTGGCAGACAAACTAATAAGGATGGTGCCCATGGTGTCGGTCCGACCTTTGCTCCGCCGCATGCCGCGGATTTGCGTTGCGTCTGTTTCCCTGTTTTGTATCGTGCTGTGCTCTCTGCCGTTGCTTGCTCAAACGACAATTTCCACCGGCAGCATTCAAGGTTTGGTTACCGATCCTTCGGGCGCTGTAGTGAGTGGCGCAAAGATATCAATCAGCAATAAGGCTACTGGCCGTGTGATTATCACCAAATCCACGTCTGCGGGGGCATATACCTCGGGTGCGTTGACTCCGGGCGATTACACATTGCAAGTCGAAGCTCAAGGATTCAAAACGTCGGAGATTGCGGTGACCGTGCAAGTGGGTGTGACCGCTTCAGGGAACGTCAAACTGCAACTCGGACAAGCCACCCAGGTCGTCGAGGTGCAGGGCGCTCAGATTGCCGTCAACACGCAGCAGGCAACAGTGCAAGGGGTGCTGACCACGGAACAGATCGAAAACCTCCCCATAAATGGCCGGAACTTTCTGGACCTCGCACAACTGGAGCCGGGAGTGCAGATTCAGGACGGCGGGAACTTTGATCCCACCAAAAATGGTTTTTCTTCCATTTCATTCGGCGGCCGGTACGGACGCACCGCCCGCATCGAAGTGGATGGGCTCGACATTAGCGATGAAACGGTAGGCACAACCACGCAAAACGTGCCCGCCAGCGGCATCCAGGAATTTCAGATTCAGCAGTCCTCGCTCGATCTCTCCACCGAACTCACCTCCTCCGGCTCGGTGAACGTAACCACCAAATCGGGGACGAATAAATACCATGGCGAGGGATACTACGCTTTCCGCGACCAGACTCTCGACGCCAATCTGCCCGGCGGCAGCGACAATCCTTTCCAGCGCAATCAGTATGGCGGGAACTTTGGCGGACCCATCCTCAAGGACAAGCTGTTTTTCTTCCTGGATGCCGAGCGGACTAAGCAGGATCTACTCAATCCAGTCCTGCCGGGCGGTCCGTTTTCCGAGCTCGTCGGCAGTTACAGCTCTCCCTTCCGCGAGGTGGAAGGCATCGGACGCCTCGACTGGCAGATCAACAACAACTACAAGTTTTTCTATCGCTTCTCCTACGATCAAAATCACAGTGTGCTGGCCATCATCCCCAATAGCTTCCAGCCTTTTGCCAATGTGAATCACACGCCAGTCCATGCCATGGGACTGGACTTTAACACTGGGAGCTACACGCACAGCATTCGCTTCGGCTATACAAAATTCCGCAATGGAATCGTGGATGCAACTGCGGGAACCAACATCTTTAATCCGCTTCCTAGTATTGAGTTGGCCATTGGAGGCGACCCCGATTGCCTGACCTCCGGCGCGGATTCGTTTTGTTCGGGTCCGAGCTTCCTGGCGCCGCAGCAGACCTACCAGTCCGACCATCAAATCAAGTATGACGGCAGCCGGGCACTCGGTGCGCACATCATCCGCTACGGCGGCGGATTTAACCATATCTTCGGCGGAGGCTTCGCGAGTTTTCTGGCGCTAGCTCCAGCAGTCGGCTCGCCGCTCAACAACACCACCCAGGCCTTCGCCGCCAGCTCCTGCGGCCCCAACGTCCCCCCGTGCTTTCCGGGTGGCGCAGCGAATCCGCTGAATTATCCAGTCACCAGCGTTTCTCTGGGTAATGGACAGGGCTATGCCTCGGAAATACCAGCCTTTGGATTTCCAGCAGGCGGCAGCGGCCCGGACAATCGGATTTCGTTCTATGTTGGAGATGCCTGGAAATTGAAACCGAACTTCACTCTTACCTACGGCCTGCGATACGTGCGCGATTCGGGACGCACCGACAGCGACCTAGGGCCGATCTCGGCTTTGAATCAGTTCGACAATCAGTACTATTCAGATCTGGGCAATCGAGTGCGTCAGCCAAACCTCAACTTCGCGCCGCAAGTCGGCTTGGCCTGGGATCCTTCCGGCAAGGGCAAAACGGTATTCCGGGCTGGCGCCGGCCTTTTCTACGAAAACTCCATCTGGAACAACATTGAATTCGACCGGCCAGCGCGTCTACAGAAGGGCTTGTTCCTGGCGGATACCACGGTTTGCTCCAATGGCAGCGCGGTTTCGCTGACGCTACCTTCCCCGCCCGGAGCCACGCCCACCACCGTCACACCCTCGTTTTGTGGCCAGCCTATTGGAAGCGTAGCTAGCCAGATCTCCGCGCTCCAAGCGCAGTATCAAGCGGCCACGCTGGCCGCCGGGCCGTCGAGTAACCCCTCGTTCATCGGTACAACGTTGGCGGACGGCCTCGACGCTACGGGTACAGATCTATTAGCGCCGAATTATGTAAGCCCGCGCTCCCTGCAAATAAACGCCGGCTTGCAGCATGAGATACGGCCGGGGATGGTTCTTACAGCTGATTATCTGCGCAACATTGAAACGCACACGCTGATCGCGATTGATACCAACCACGTGGGCGACGCTCGCTTCTTCAACCTAGCCGCGGCACAAAACGCCGTCGCGGTTACAACGGCACAGTTTGGTTGTCCGGGAGGTTATTCAGCTGGAGCAATTAATTGTGCCATTGCAGCTGGGGCTACCATTTCGAGCTTTGCATCGCCCCAGTTCGCGGCTGATGGAACGCCGCTTTCCGGCGGACTCGATTCGGGATATTCCTCGCTTGGAGGATTCCCTGCGAGCTTCACCTGTGGCGGAGCCAACGGGACCTGCCTCACGCAAGCCACCGGAGCCGCCTTCCCCGGCATTAACGCGAATCTCGGCGCCAACCAGATGCTATTCCCCATCGGTTACGCGAAGAACACTGCGTTGCAGTTGTCACTGAAGCAGCACTTGGAGCATCCGTTTAGTGGAGCGAGAAACTTCGACCTGCAAGTTTCCTATCAGTTGGAGCGCTACATCGCGGCGGCGACCGACAATGACTTCATCAACATCGCCACAGACTTCAATAGCCCGCAGCGCTATCTAGGCCCGAATGGGCTCGACCGCAAGCACCAGATCTCTTTCGGCGGCACCATGGACCTGCCCTATCACTTCCGCCTGGGTATGATTGGCCATTTCTACAGCCCCCTGCCGGTAACGCTTACCCTGAGCCCAACCGGAAATTCCGGCGGCATCTTCGTGACCGACGTTACCGGCGATGGCACTGGCGACGGTAGCTTTGCCTCGAACGGCGGCGTCGGCGATGTGCTTCCCGGCACTAATGTCGGCTCGTTTGGGCACGGCGTTAGCGCCAACAACATCAACACTGTGATCAACGCTTACAACCACAACTTTGCCGGTCAGCCGACTCCCGCCGGGCAGACGCTGATCACCAGTGGATTGTTCACGCTCGGGCAATTGCAGAACCTGCAAGGAGTGCAACAGACCGTACCTACCGCTCTCTATGACGAAGCCGGGATGGTATGGTTGCGCGCCTTCGACGTTAATCTAAACTGGATCTATAAGTTCAGGGATAGATTCGAGGTGCAGCCAGGGGTCTCATTCTTTAACGTGATGAATTTCTCGAATTTTGACGGACCTGGGAACCCTTTGAGCGGAGTGCTGAACGGGGCTTGCGGATCGGTCAATGGCACGACTCCGACCTGCCCAACTTCGAATGGGCAGCCAAGCAGCAACCGCTTGGGTCTGGGCTCCGGAGTGTTCGCGCTGGGTTCCCCGCGTGTGATCGAATTCTCGTTGAAGCTGAGTTTTTGAGCCTGAGAACTTAGCGTGTACACGCGTTCACTGCACCACAACCTTGCCCGTCATCTTCGGGTGGATCGTACAGTAGGAGGAGTACGCTCCCCGCCGACATCGATAGCCTTGCGAAATTGTTTAAAGCCTCCTCGTCATAGGTGTGACGCAATCTGCGTTGCGTGGTCCCGCACACTCGCCAATCGTTGGACCGTTGCTGCCGGTAGCAGGAAGCCAATCCTTCTGCAATCGCGCGCCGGCAAAACAAGCAATTCAGGAAAGTTTTGCTGCAGCATTGCACTAATTCAGCGTCACCCACTTTCGTGATCCGAGTCACGGCAGGGTTGTTGCCCTCTGTCTAGTATTTCAAATTGAAAGCGTGTGTTTTTCATTCACGCGCGGCAATGGCTTTCGCGTGGTAGCAAAGAGTGCTGGTTCTGCGAAAGGAGCGCCATGCACACAGCGTCTCAGGAGCGTCTCAGCGAGGGGGAGCGGGCTTTCGTCGATCAGGTCATCACTAGCCGAACGGGACGTCCGGGAGCTTTGCTCGGCATTCTCGAATCGGTCCAGGAACACCACCCCAACAAATATCTGCCTGTGCAAACGCTGGAGTACATCGCGGCGCAGACCAACATTGCACTCTCGCGTATCTACAGCGTGGTTACCTTTTACGCGCTGTTCAACCTGCAGCCGCAGGGCGACAACACGATCTGCATCTGCCGTGGAACGGCCTGCCACACCAGAGGTTCGCGCAACCTGCTACAGAGCGTTCGTCTGGCCCTCGGACTGGGGCTTGAGGATGCAAGCGAAACCAGCGAGGACGACAAGACTTTGCTGACGACGCTGGACCACAAATACACGGTTCGTACCGTAGCGTGCTTTGGGCAATGTGCATTGGCACCGGTGGTGGAGGTGAACCACCGCATCTGCGGCCATGTGAACGAACGCACCCTCCAACGAGAAATTAGCACTCTTGAGCGGGAGAGTTACTGATGCCTCGAATTCAAGACATTGGCGCTTTCAGTGCTGTGCGGGAAGCCGGGCTGGCGAAACTAGTCCCTGCAGTGCCCCGAATCGGGATCGGGATGGGCACGTGCGGTAGAGGCAACGGTGCGGAAGGCCTGTATCACGCGTTCGCGGAAGCCATTGAGCGTAGTGGCATCAATGCGGTGCTGGCCGGTGTGGGATGCTTTGGCGCCTGTTTTCAGGAGCCGTTAGCAAACATACGGCTGCCTGGCTTCCCGCTGGTGATCTTGCATCGAGTGCAAGCGAACGATGCGGAACGCATTCTGAATGATGTATCCAGAGGAAATCTCCCGCCGGATCTCATTTATTGCAAAGTCGAAGAGTGGGATCACGTTACGGCCTCGATAAAATACGGGCGCGGTTATCCGGAGATTCCGCTCTGGAACGATGTTCCGTTCTTTAAAAGCCAGAAAAAGATCGTTCTGCGGAATTGCGGCTTCATTAATCCCGACGACATTGAGGAATACATCGCAATCGGAGGATACCAGGCACTATACAAAGTGCTGATCGACGGCAGACCTGAGTCCGTCATCGAACAGATGAAGGCGTCAAAGCTGCGCGGACGCGGTGGAGCGGGCTACCCGACCGGCAACAAATGGGAGTTCATGACCAAAGTCAAGGCGGACCGCAAATATATCATCTGCAACGCAGATGAAGGCGATCCTGGTGCGTACATGAACCGCAACGAGATCGAGAGTGACCCTCACTCGCTGCTGGAGGGCATGATCATCGGCGGATACGTGATGGGTGCGAGCGAGGGGATCATTTATATACGCGCCGAATATCCGCTCGCCGTGCATCGCCTCAATCGCGCGATTGAGCAGGGCCGTGAATATGGACTGCTGGGCGAGAATATTCTCGGCCGTGGATTCAAGTTCGATATTGAAGTGGTGGAAGGCGCGGGAGCGTTTGTCTGTGGTGAAGAAACTGCGCTGATTGCCTCACTGGAAGGCCAGGCGGGACGGCCGCGCCCGCGGCCTCCGTTCCCTGCGCAAAAAGGCCTGTGGGGATATCCGACCAATATCAATAATGTCGAGACCTGGTATAACGTCGCGCCCATCGTGACCAAAGGTCCGGCTTGGTTCAGCGAAACCGGGAGCCCGAAGAGTTCGGGCACGAAAGTATTCTCACTGGTGGGCAAAGTCACCAGCACCGGCTTGGTCGAGATGCCGCTGGGTACGCCACTCAAGACCTTCATCTATAACATCGGCGAAGGTGGAATTGGGGGTCGTCAGATAAAGGCAGTGCAAACCGGGGGACCATCGGGGGGATGTATTCCGCCCGAAATGTTCGATACGCCAGTGGATTACGAAAGCCTGACCCAGCTGGGCTCAATCATGGGATCCGGCGGCATGGTGGTGATGGACGAAGACAACTGCATGGTGGACGTAGCGCGGTATTTCGTCGAGTTCACCCATTCCGAATCCTGCGGTAAATGCATTCCGTGCCGAGTGGGACTGAATAAATGTCTGAGGATTCTGAATCGTGTGACTGAGGGTGCGGGTACGATGCACCACCTGGAGCTGCTGGATGAGCTGAGCCGTTACATACGCGAGTGTTCGTTGTGCGGTTTGGGGCAGACCGCGCCCAATCCGGTTTTAACCACGCTGCGCCACTTCCGCACGGAGTTCGAAGACCACATTGTCTCGCGGCGATGCCAAGCCGGCGTATGCGAGGAGCTCGCGCTGTCTCCGTGTGAGAATAGTTGTCCGCTACACATGAACATTCCGCGCTTCCTGCAGTTATACAAAGAGGATCGACTGGAGGACGCATTTGAAGCGGTGATCATGGACAACCCTCTCCCGTCATCGACGGGGCGGGTGTGCCAGCATCCGTGCGATAGCCGCTGTCGTCGTCAGACGATCGACGAAGCAGTGAACATGCGGGAAGTGCATCGCTTCATCGCAGATTCGATCCTGCTCTCGAATCGTTATGAACACATGGTCAAGCGCATTCTGGTCCGCAGACTCGAACACACGGGACGGAAGATTGCGATTGCCGGCGCCGGACCGGCGGGTTTGACAGCGGCTTTCTATTTGGCCCTGCTCGGCCACGACGTCACCGTGTATGACGCCAAGCCCGCAGCCGGGGGCATGTTGCGATTCGCATTACCAGAATATCGCCTGCCCAAGACTGCGCTAGAACGCGAAATTGATTTGATTGAACGGCTCGGTGTGAAGTTCATCTTCAACACGCGCATCGGTTTCGATATTCCGCTGAACGATCTCGACGACCGATTCGATGCTGTCTTCATTTCCATAGGAACTTGGAAAGAATCCTGGGTCTATCTGCCGGGCACCGAACTGAAGGGTGTGTATCCGGCTCTGATGTTCCTGGAGGCAACGGCGAGGGGCGAAGAGGTGCCGCTCGGCCCCAAGGTGGCCATCATCGGCGGCGGGAATGCTGCCATCGACTCGGCTCGCACGGCGCTGCGTAAAGGCGCTGACGTCACCGTGTTTTATCGCCGCGAACGCAAAGACATGCCCGCCATAGAAGAAGAAACCCAAGCCGCCAAAGACGAGGGAGCGAAATTCGTATTCCTGGCCGCGCCTCACCGGGTCATTGGTGACGCGGCGGGCAAGGTCAAGTCGATTGAGATCGTGAAGACACGCCTGGGTGAATACGATGCATCGGGACGAAGAAAACCCATCTCGACCGACGAAATCCGGCGGTACGAGTGCGATTCAGTAATCTTCGCCGTGGGCGAGAGCGTGGACCTCGATTTCGCGAGAGCTTCGGGACTCAGCCTGAAAGAAAGCGGGACCATCGAAGTAAACCGGTTCACGTTGGAAACCAGCCGTCCACGGTTCTATGGAGGCGGGGACGTGGTTACGGGCGCATCGAACGTATCGAACGCGATGGCGTATGGCAAACAGGCGGCTCGCAATATTGATCGGCAACTGATGGAAACGAACCGCTGGGCCAAAATCGTTCCGGAGATCGAGTTCGGCAACGAGGTGCCCGAAGAACCCAGCCCAAACCACCGCCATAACGGCCACATTCTGGCCGTGAATGCGCGGGTACGATCGAACGCCGAGGTAGTGGCCGGATTTACGCACGAGGAAACGCTGGATGAATCTTGCCGCTGTCTGCGCTGCGATGTGAAAGTCGCGAACGTGAGCTAGGAAGGAGCGAGCTTGCCGAACAAGAAACTTTCAATCCGAATCGATGGCGAACTGATCAGCGCCTTGGAAGGCCAGACGATCCTTCAGGCAGCCAAGGTGAACGGCAAGTACATTCCCACGCTTTGCGACCTGGAAGGACTGACGCCGGTCGGGGCGTGCCGCCTTTGCATTGTGGAGGTCTCGGGGATCGACCGGCTTATCCCCGCGTGCACTACTCCAATTCAGGACGGAATGTCAGTGACCACCACTTCCGCCCGGCTCACGCATAACCGACGCATTTCTCTCGAATTGTTATTTGTGGAGCGCAACCACGTGTGTGCCGCCTGCGTCTCGAATGGCCATTGCGAATTGCAGTCGCTGGCCAGCGCGATGGGAATCAGCACGGTGCGCTTCGCGTACAACTACCCCAAGCTCGGAGTGGACCTCTCCCATCCGCGCTTTCTGCTCGACCATAACCGCTGCATCCTGTGTACCCGGTGCGTCCGTGTATGCGCAGACCTGGAGGGAGCGCATGTGTGGGAAATGACGTCGCGAGGGATCCACGCCAGAATTATGAGTGACCTGAACCAGAGGTGGGGCGACTCCCGTAGTTGCACGAATTGCGGAAAGTGCGTACAGGCTTGCCCTACGGGAGCGCTCGCCGAGAAGGGCTGCGCCGTCGAAGAGATGGTCAAGCGGACCGACAACATCAGTTCGCTCATCCAGCGCAGAGAGGTGCAGGCATGAAGAAGGTGAAGGTGGCGACGGTTTGGCTGGACGGTTGCTCCGGTTGCCACATGTCCCTGCTCGATATGGACGCCGCCATCATCTCCCTGGCACAAAAGATCGACCTGGTTTACGGGCCGCTGGTCGACACACAAGAGTTCCCCGAGGATGTGGATGTGACCCTGGTAGAAGGCGCGGTAAGTTCACAGGACGACGTCACCAAGCTGCAGAAGATCCGGCAGCGGACGCACCTGCTCATCTCACTGGGCGATTGCGCGGTCACGGGTAATGTACCCGCCATGCGAAATTCCATCCCGGTAAACAAACTGCTGCAGCGGATTTATGTGGAAGGGGCACAAGAGGGCAAAGTGGTCCCGACGGACGGAGTGCCTGCGCTTTTGAAGCAGGCGCGGCCGCTGCGGGAGTTTGTGAAAGTGGATTTATGCCTGCCCGGATGTCCGCCGCCCGCCAAGACAATCGCCGCCGTGATTTCCGATCTGGTGGACGGGAAAAAGCGCGAGGCCGCCCTCGCGGTGAAATTCGGATGAGGAGCCTCGGATGAAACGCATCACAATCGATCCGGTGACGCGTATCGAAGGACACGCGAAGATCACCATTCAGTTGGACGCCAACGGCCGAGTCGCCGGCACCGAGTTCCACGTGACCCAGGTACGAGGATTCGAGAAGTTTACCGAAGGGCGCCCGTACTATGAGATGCCGGGCATCACTTCGCGCATTTGCGGAATCTGTCCGATCAGCCATCTGCTGGCTTCATCCAAGGCTTGCGACGCGATCATGGCGGTGCGCGTCCCGCCGGTTGCGAAGAAGCTGCGCGAATTAGTGCACTTCGCCCAACTTGTGCAGTCCCATGCCCTGAGCTTCTTCTATTTGTCCTCGCCGGATTTGCTTCTCGGCATGGACTCGGACGTGGCCAGCCGGAACGTGCTCGGCGTTATCGCCACTCATCCGGAGATGGCGCGCGATGGCATCGAGTTGCGAAAGTTCGGGCTGCAGATCATTGAGGGCCTGGCCCAGGAAAGAGTGCATCCATCATGGATCGTGCCCGGAGGTGTAGCCGCTCCGCTGCCCGGTGCAGTACGCGACCGCGTTCTGTCCGACCTGCCTGCTGCCAAAGCGATTGCGGACCGTACCCTGCGCTTCTTCAAAAATGCGTTGGACAACTATAAGGACGAGATCGAGTGTTTTGGTTCCGCGCCTACCATGCACGCCGGACTCGTCGACCGAAAAGGAAATCTGCAGTTTTACGACGGCGTGCTGCGGTTCCGCAGTCGAAGCGGGGAAATCGTAAAGGATGAGATCGCGGCCGAGGACTACGCGGATTGGATCGCCGAAGCGAGTCTCCGCGACTCTTATTTGAAGGCCCCGTATTTCAAGCCGCAGGGTTTTCCCGAAGGCACCTATCGGGTCGGTCCACTCGCAAGAATGAATGTGGCCGACCAGTGTGGCACTCCGCTGGCGGACACTGAATTCGTGGAATTTCACCAGCGTTTTGGGTCACCCGCGCACAGCGCATTCCTCTACCACTATGCGCGGCTTCTTGAGATCGTTTACTCGTTGGAGAAAATCGAGTTGTTGTTGTCTGATCCGCAGATCCTTGAAAAGCACGTTCGAGCAACTGCTGGCGTAAATTCCCTAGAAGGAGTGGGAATGATCGAGGCGCCACGAGGCACGTTGATTCACCACTACAAAGTGAATGAAGAGGGCGGCATTACATGGGCAAACCTGATCGTAGCCACGGGACATAATAATCTTGCCATAGGCCGCAGTGTGCAGCAGGTCAGTGAGCGTTTCATCGATGGCAACAAGCTGCAGGAAGGCATGCTGAACCGGGTCTCGGCAGTTGTGAGGGCATACGATCCCTGTTTGAGTTGCTCCACGCACGCCCTGGGGGAGATAGCGCTGCGCATTCAATTGGTGGATGCCAACGGCCAGTTGCGGGACGAAGTTGCAACCCGGTGAGAGTGATTGCTAACGGCAAGTGTCCGCATCGCCGGCTATGGCAACCGTCTTCGGTCCGACGATGGTTTAGGTGGTCGCGCAGCAGAGGAACTGCTTCGGGCAAGTCCTCCGGGACTGAGATCTTAGACCGCCATCTTGTTGCAGGACATTGCCCTCTCCCGGTGGCAAGGCCACCACCGAAGGCCTCGACATCCGCTGACAAACCTACAGATTTCCGACCTTGGTCAGCCCAAGAAGATCACCCTCGACAAGAACAACGCGGTGGTCGAAGGCAGGTCCAAGTACGACCGGCTTCGCTATTGATTTCTGCATAAAGAATGCAATAATAGGTGTTCAGGAGCGGAACACCTATGCCCAGACTGAAGGGGAGTGCCGACCTGCTGGAAGATCGGCGCAAGCGTGCTCTGGCGTTGCTCGATTCTGGTTACTCTCTTAACGAAGTGGGACGGCGCATCGGCTGCAATCCAAGTTCGGTGATGCGCTGGCGCGATGCCCGGCGGAAGGGCGGAGCTAAGGCCTTGCGGGTGCGTTACTCCCCAGGACGACCGCTGAAGTTGGATCTGGGGCAACGACGGCGCATGGTCAACCTTCTTCTGCAGGGACCGATGATGCACGGCTACCGGACCAATCTTTGGACCACTGCCCGCATTGCGGAATTGATCCGGAACCAGTTCGGAATCCAGTACCACCGCGATCACGTCGGACGCTTGATGCACAGTCTGAACTGGAGCCCGCAGAAACCAGAACGACGCGCCCTGGAGAGGGATGAGAATGCCATTGTGCGCTGGCAACAGAAAGACTGGCCGCGGATAAAAAAAACGCTACGCGGCTGGGTGCCCATCTAGTTTTTGCCGACGAATCGGGCTTCCTTTTGATTCCATATGTGGCCAAGACCTGGTCCCCGCAAGGATGTACTCCGGTTCACTATCATCGCCAGCGACGGCGAGACAAGGTCTCGGTCATTTCCGGAATCTCCGTAAGCCCCCGACGACAACGCCTGGGTCTGTACTATCAACTTTATTTCGACAATATCGGGCAGGAAGAGGTTTGCATGTTTCTCCGCGAGTTGTTGCGCCATCTGCGGGGCCCCGTGATCGTCCTTCTGGATAACTCTTCCACCCACCAGGGCAAGCCCCTCCAACAACTTCTACGACAACATAACCGCCTGCATATCGAACACTTTCCCTCCTATGCTCCGGAACTCAACCCCGATGAAGGGGTTTGGTCTCTGGCAAAACGTGCACTCGCCAATAGTTGCCCCGATGATCTGGAGGAGTTGGTCGAGGATGTCATCGGCTCGATCAACGATATCCGTACCTCGCGCCAGAAACTACGCGGCTGCATAGTCCAGTCCGACTTGCCCTCTTTTTTGCGTTAATGTATTGCATTCTTTATGCAGAGATCAATAGTTAAGTTAGAGTCTTCCACATTTGCCCGAGCGTGAAGTGGAGATACGTCGGTCGGGTCCCCGGTCCAGACTGCCTCACTTGGGCGCTGAGAGACGCATACTTAACGGGTGCTCTTCCAAGTCGTGCTGACCCGATAACACGCCGCGGAACGGGCCCCGATCTACTCGCGGCGCCTGGATTCAAGAACTCGCTCCAGATCCTTGCAGATTAAACACTCCATGGCTAACCCTCCGGCCTTCCAGCAGACTCACGGGCGGCGGATGGGCCGGTTCTTACCGCTGCCGCTTGAGGATCTCCTGCTCGGCACAAAGCCAGTCCCGCTCATCGTGGCCGGATTCACGACCGCGGCTTTCATACAGCTCATAGGCCCGCTCTCTTATCCTGTCTTGTGACGGGACAGTGTTCAGCATCATCGCCTTGGCGGGAGAACTCTTCGGGGCGACAACGATGTTTGCCTTCGGTTGTTTCTGGCTATTGGAATCGATCATAGGACACACCTCTGTGCGCTGCAGACTAAGAGGAAAGTACTTCAGATGAACTGACTTAGTTCAGGGGACCTGAAAGAGGAGAGGAACTGCTCACTCACTTTCAACAGTACGCTGAATTATCGCACGCGTCCAGTTTAGAAGTGACCGCTTGCGGCACGGGGAACGTCTTCTTCGGAATTATGTTCGGATTTCTTCTGGCCTTCGCAATCATTTATGGAGCTTGATCCGACGCAAGAAACGCGAGTCTACAAGGAAGCCGCGGAAGTTTCATTTTCGCACGGAATCCACGCAGATCAGTTCTAGTCTGCCGCCCCTGCGTAAGTGACATTGCGGCCACCGTAGCGGCGCACTCGGATGTTGGCCTGCTCAGCGTGGGCCAGAAAGCCTTCCAGCACACACAAGCGCGAGCAGTACTCGCCAATCATAGCAGAGGCTTCGTCGGTGAGAACCTTCTGGTAGGTGCAAGTCTTGATGAACTTGCCGACCCAAAGGCCTCCCGTATAGCGCGCCGCTTTGCCCGTGGGCAGTGTGTGGTTGGTGCCGATCACCTTATCGCCGTAGGCGACGTTCGTCCGCGGACCGAGAAACAGCGCTCCATAGTTCTTCATGTTCTTGAAGAAGTACTCCGGATCGCGGGTCATTACCTGGACGTGCTCTGACGCGATGCGGTCTGCCTCCCGCACCATGTCCTCATCGGAGTCGCACACGATCACCTCGCCATAGTCGCGCCAGGAAATGGAAGCCAACTCGGCCGTCGGTAGGATGGACAGCAGGCGCTCGACCTCGGTCATGGTTTCGCGGGCGAGTTTCTCAGAAGTAGTGAGCAGGATGGCCGGCGTATTGAATCCGTGTTCGGCCTGGCCCAAGAGATCGGTCGCGCACAGCTCGCCGTCAACTGTTTCATCCGCAATGACCAGGGTCTCAGTCGGGCCAGCGATCAAATCAATCCCAACACGACCGAAAAGCTGGCGTTTGGCCTCGGCCACAAAGGCATTGCCCGGTCCCACGATCATGGACACGGGAGCGATGCTCTTGGTGCCGAGCGCCATGGCGGCGATCGCCTGCACCCCGCCCATGCAGTAGATCTCATCCGCTCCGCCGAGATGCATGGCGGCAACCACGGCCGGGCTGGGCTTGCCATGATAAGGCGGCGAGGACGCGATCACGCGCGTCACGCCTGCAACTTTCGCCGTCACGACGCTCATGTGGGCGGAGGCCACCAGCGGATATTTTCCGCCCGGAACATAGCAGCCAACCGAGTCCACCGGCATGTTCTTGTGGCCGAGAATGACTCCCGGCAGGGTCTCGACTTCGAGGTCTTTCAACGCCGCACGCTGCGCCTGAGCGAAGTTGCGTACCTGCGCTTGAGCAAACTTGATGTCATCGAGGTTTCGCCGCGAGAGCTGTGACAGACAGCTCTCAATTTCCTGTTCTGAAAGCCGGAACGCGGGTGGGTTCCATTTGTCGAACTTCCCCGAAATTTCGCGCAAAGCCGCCTCGCCGCGACTTTCGATGTCTTCAATAATGCCGGTGACGATGTCGCGGACCTTCTTCGCCTCGGCGGTGGTCTGCTCGGGCGTGCGGCCGGTTTTCAGATGGCGTGGCATTCAGCCCTCCTTTTCGGACGAATCGAGTAAGACAGCGAGGCGCTAGAGACACGAGTTAGGCGCGCTCTAGCCAACGGCTGAGACAGGTTCGGTGAGTTCGACGTCGCTGGTCGAGCACTGATGTTGTTCCGCCGCATAGCCCGCCTTGTAGTCTGCTTTGACCGCGTCCGATGCGGTCGGCAGCACAGGAAAGTCCCACCATCCCACAACCTCCGACGCGGCTACGGAAACATCTCGCGTGATGGGCACCTCAATGAGAGCGGGTGCGTTGGAATCGAGAGCTCGCTTAATGGTGGAGCCGATTTCGTCCACCTCCCGCACCTTGGCTGCAACGTCGAAGCCAAACGATTTTGCCAGCGCTACGAAGTCCACCGAGTAGGGCTGACCGTTACCGCTGTGCTGGTTGAACTCGGATCCGATCTGCCGACCCATGAGATAGTTCTGTCCGTCGCGAATCGAAATATAGCCCGAATTGTTGAGCACCAGGAAAACAACCGGAATGTTGTACATCACGCAAATAGCGAGTTCCTGCACGCACATCATGAAGTCACCGTCGCCGATGATGCACACGACCGGCGCATCCGGCTTGGCAAGCTTTGCGCCGATGGCGGCAGGAAGTGCGAAGCCCATCGATGAAAATGAACCGGAAGTGATGTGGGTTCGCGGCTCGTAAACCGGAAAGGCTTGCTTGGTCGTGCTCTGCGGATGACCGGACCCTACGGTCACGATCCCGTGGCGCGGCAGCACCTTGCGCAACTCCCGCAGCGTGCGGAGCATAGTGGTTGGAATGCCATTGTAGGAGCGACGGCGCTCCAGCTTCTTTTCCCACTCCCGCTTCAGTCCTTCGACATTGTCCAAGTAGGAAGTCCTGGCTGCGCGTGCTTTACGGGCCTGCTCATCCGAGATTCCAGCCAACATGTCGGCCAGCGCCAGCTTGCAGTCGGCCACGATGCCGACCTCGGCCGGATAGTTTTTCCCGATCTCGCGCGGATCGATGTCAACCTGAATCAGTTTGGCATCTGGAATCGAGAAGCTAACTCCTTTTCGGTAAGACGATGCCGACCAATCCGTGAAGCGGCAACCGAGTGACAGAAGAACATCGGCGTTGGCCGCGGTGTGATTGCCGGGCAGCGATCCTGGCCAGCCGACTGTGCCTGCACACATCGGATTGTCCTCGGCGATCGCTCCCTTGCCGTTCCATGTGAAGACCACCGGGATGCCGAGCTTCTCGACCAGCAAAGTGAGCTCAGGGGTGGCATTGGCGGTGATGGCTCCTCCGCCAACCACGACGCACGGTCGTTTGGCGGTGAGCAGAAGCTTGATGACCGATTCGATGGCCCGGGCGTCGGCTCGCGGCTTTCCGACCGGCAGACGACCCTCGAGTTCAGCTACGTCGATCTCCGTCGTCTCCACCTGGACATCAAGGGGCAGTTCCATGTGCACAGGGCCCGGACGGCCCGTCAACATGGCATTCCAGGCGCGATGCATCACGAAGGGAACCTGATCGGGGCGGATTACATCGAAGGTGCGCTTGGTAACTGCGGCCGCGATGTGCGGAAAATCAGGCGAGGCAACGCGATCGAGTTCCTGCATGACGCCGTGTCCCCGCATGTGCGTGGCGGCGCTACCGGTGATGAGCAAAAGCGCTGTTGAATCGCAGTGCGCGGTCGCCAGTCCGATGACTGTGTTGGTCGCTCCCGGCCCGATCGATGTGCAAGCCGCGATGGGCTGGCCCGTGACCCGATAGTGCGCATCGGCGATGTGGACAGCATTCTGTTCGTGCATCACCTGGATGAAAGGTAGCTTGGAGACCGGATCGTTGAAGGCGTCGATCATGCTCCAATTGCCGTGCCCCGGCAGGCCGGTGACATATGGAACTCCGTATGCCTTGAGAGCCTTTCCGATCAGCTGTCCAACGGTGAGTCGCATAGCCAACCTCCTGGTTCCATCTTTCTTTTCTGCGCGGCTATTCTACTCCCGGACCGAATGGGAAGCGAACAAACAGGGCAAGGCTGACGGGATCTGCATACAAATAACGGCGCCGCGGGCGTGGTTGTATAATCCAGCCGACCTATAAGAGCGGAGCTGAACATGAATCGGCGCACGTTTCTTGCGCAGTCCTGCCAGTTGTTCGCGGTCGCAGGTTTGGCTCCGAGCATGTTCGGTGAAAATCCCATGCCCGAATCCAACCAGCGTCGTTCTCTCTCCTTTTCAAATGACTGGATCGAAAGCCTCCTCGTGAGTGCAGTCCGTGAGATGCCGCTTGAAGATGCGATCGTGGTGAACCTTTCCACCACCGCTTTGCGTTACCGGGCGGGAGGGGATCACGGAACCATTCTCCCCTGGAAATCGGCCGTACTCCGGAATTGCACGATTGAGAGTGCTGAGTCGGCAGCTCTGCTTCACGTTCGTCAGCGCACCAATCTTGGCGGTGTCGCGCTGGGCTGGGAGTGGTACGGTCATCGCAATGCGCAGTTTCCTCGCGAAACTCCTCTGTACATCTCACCTCAGGACGACATCGGAAACATAGAACTCGATCCGGCCGCTGCCTTCAGTCACGCGACTTCAGTCTCAGCTTCACCGCGACGATATCGGCTCAAGCTGAACCTCTGGTATACGCCCGAGGAAACGGACTGCGGAATCCACACCGGACACCAGTTTCTGGAAGTGCATACGCAAATCCTCGGTACGGGTCACATGCAGAAGTTTCGGGAGAACAATGCGGGCACGCTCTATGAAGACGTCCTAATGCCTGTGGGATTCACTCATGACCCGTTCTTTTCGGTTGCAGACGATCGCACGTTCAGCTATCCATGGCACCGCTATTACGCGGACACGGATTGCATCTGGATGGCGATCGAACTGCATCCGTTGTAACTCCGCCCCAATGGGCGGCCTCGATAGCTGTGGGCAAACCTCTTCACACACTGTCTCTCGTTAGCGAATACGATCGTGCAAAGCCGGTTTATCTCCGCGAGGATGTGGCCATTCCGGACGCCGTGACGATTGCTCCGCGTGACAACTCCCGCGCGATGACGGGGATCTAGAAGCGCCGCGGCTGAACTTGTGCCACTTCACCACCGTCTGGGACGATGAAAGCGTCCACGCGCAGGCCGTCGGGCAGCTCCGCGCCGGGGTCGAGTTCGACCAGCGTCTCGAGAATCTTCGTATCAACTCTTTCCGTGGGCTCGTCGGTGCGGACATTCTTTGGTCCCAGCTGCTGGCCCACGCGCACCACGTGTCCCCAGAATTTCTGCTGGCCGAAAGCGTCGGCGGTGACGTAGGCCTTTTGTCCAACGCGCACTTTGCTGACGTCGGTTTCGTCGACATCCACGCGGACGCGCAGGGTTTTCCGGTCGCCGATGGTCAGGACAGGATCGGGAACGGTGGAAGAATTCGAAACACTCTCTCCGCTTCGATGATGCTTACGCAGTACGCTGCCCTCAATGGGAGAGCGGATGAAAGTCTTCTCGTAGCGTGCTTGCGCTTCTTCAAGTTGCGCTTTCGCCAGCTGGAAGTCGGCTTCGGCGAGCGAACGGTCCTCCTCGCGCGCGTGATCGTCGACCAGCGAGTGTTGCTGGACCGCAGCCTCGTATCTCGCCTTAGCTACATCGGCCTCACGGGCATAACGATCCAGTTCCTCGCGCGAAACTACTCCAGCGGCAAAAAGTGCCTGACGACGGTGCAGCTCAGATTGCGCGTTCTCCATCACCGCCTTGGCCTCGCTCACCGACGACCACGCTTCATCGCGCTCCTGGCGGCGAGCGCCGTTGATCACCTTACGCAGGGCCGCTTCTTTGGCCACCACGCTGGCCTTCGCCGACTCGACCTGCGCACGGTAGTCGGCATTCTCCAGTTCGGCGAGAACCTGGCCGCGATGGATCGCGTCTCCTTCTTCGACCAAAACAGATTTCAGCCGGCCGCTCAGCTCGGAGCCAATCTTGATGTCTTCCGAGTACGGCTCCACCCGACCGGGACCGGCGATCCGGGCTGGCCGCTGGATGGCTGGTGTCGTCGTTGCGGCGGCGGCACTTTCATGCGCATGGTGGGATGCGAACACCAGGGACAGCGTCAGCAGGAAAGCTGCCAGAGCAATGAGGATCGCCGTTTTGTTCTTCACGAAACTTCCAGGAAAAATGTTTGCCATGACAACGGCTCCATAGATTCGGTTGCGCCTTGGTTCAGGCCAGTTCTGTTCAAGCCAGGTTCACAGTTGGTTGCGAAAAATTGTGCGCGAGCATTCCCGCCGGAACTGGCTCCAGAAGCGACGAGCCAGGCCCGGCAATGGCTCCGTCTTCGATCTTCACGATGCGGTCGGCGAAACTCAACACGCGCGAATCGTGCGTGACGATCACCACTGCGCGCCCGCGCTTGTGCGCCAGTTCGCTCATCATTTCCATCACGTTCTTGCCCGTGTGAGAATCTAGGGCCGCAGTTGGTTCATCGGCCAGGATGATTCCGGGATCTCCCGCCAGCGCACGGGCAATCGCAACGCGCTGCTTCTGTCCTCCGCTCAAGTCGGAGGGAAAGGTGTCACACTTGCCGCCCAGGCCAACCTGATCCAGCAATTCTGCCGCCCGCTTTTTTGCAGCTTTCGCAGCCAGTCCTTTCAGGTCGAACATCAGCTCCACGTTCTCGCCTGCGGTCAATGTGGGAAACAGATTGAATCCCTGGAACACGAACCCGATGTGCTCAAGGCGGATGGCGGGCAACTGCTTTTCCGTCAGCTGAGTTATTTCCTTTTCTGCCATCCATATGCTTCCCGAACTCGCAGTGAGGATGCACCCCATGATCGACAGCAGCGTGGTCTTGCCACTTCCCGACGGGCCCATCAGCATGAGCAGTTCCCCGGCGTAGACGTCGAGGTCGACTCCGCGCAGGGCCACTGTTCCAGTGTTGCCCTCAGCGTAGGTCTTTGTGAGCTGGCGAACTGCGATTGCGGGTTGCATCTTGCCTTTCTCCTCGTGAGTCCTGTGTCTAAGCCCCAAGTTATCCCTTGAACACCATGGCCGGATCGATGCGTGTCACTTTGTTGATGGAAACCAGGGCAGCTCCGATGCACATCGCCAGCGTCAGAAAAAACATTCCGACCGCCATTGGCATGGGCATCAGGATGGCGGCGCCACCTTCCTGACTGGCGCGCACCACGAACACGCTGACGATCATTCCCAGGACGTAGCCGATCACCGCGCTGATGGCGGCCTGCTTCATGATGACTTTGTAGACGTAGCTGTTGGGCGCGCCCATCGCCTTCAACGTTCCAAACTCTCGTACGTGGTCCATCGTGGTGGCGTAGATAGTCTGTGCGACCACGACGAATCCGACCACAAGGCCCAGCACGGCGGCGATCAGTACGGCCACACCCGCGCCGGTCGTGAACATCCAGTAGAAGCGTGTCATGTGGCTGAATTCGGCGGTCGTAAAAACCTCGACACCTTTGACGCGATCGAGAAGCTCCCGCCGTACTTGTTCAAGGTTCGCACCCGGCGTCAATTTCGCCAGGATGAAGTAGGTCTGGTCCTCCCGCAATCCGGTATAGGTCTGAGCGTTCTTGAAAGTCGTGAAAACGTAAGGAGAAGTCGTAAATGACCGGATTCCGCGCGTGAAACCCACCACCCGCGCGCGATGGCCGCCGATTTCGAAGACCTCGCCGACCCGCGTGACGCCAAGCTTCTTCTTGTACAGTTCGTCCAGGATGATCGCGTCCGGGGACTTCAAGTCTTCCACCCTTCCCTCAACCAGGTTCCAGGGCTTTTCCATCGCGTCGTCAACATTGAACCCGACAATCTGTACCGAGTCTTCGCCGCCGTCGTGCCGCTTCCACTGCGTCCAGTGGGCGACAAGTTTCTGCGCGTCGGCAACGCCGGGTACCGCTCGCACCTGATTCAGCTTGCGCTCGCTGAAAGCGACTCCCTGCTCTACGTAAGGCACGTTCTTCGAGGTAATCCACAAATCGGCGCCGGAGTGATCGATCAGGCCTGACGTAGTCACTGTGAAGCCGACGAATAATCCCAACTCCACCACGATCAGCACCACCGCGAACACGATTCCCGTCAGGGTGACCGCGAGCCGGACTTTGTCGTGAAACAAGTTTCGTTGTGCCAGAGGAGGCATGGTTACTTCTCCTCGCCCGGACGTACCAAACCACGCAGAGTTACATCAAGCATCAACTCGGCGCGCTGCTGCAGCGGACGCCAGTCGACCCACGGATCGGTGCATTTGGCAATGTCCAGCGAAATCACGCCATGTATGGCCGCCCACAGCGTCTGGGAAATCAGTTCTGCGTCCTGAAGCTCCTCACGCAAACACCCCGCGTCGATGGCCTGCTGCACTGCCCACTTTAAGAAGGCGTAGGCGTCCACCTCGGGGTTGCCCATGATCTTGCGATCTACCTCGTCCGGCTCGTGCGGCGGATGTTGCGTCATGAACATGAACTTGTAGTGGTTGGGATAGCGCACGCCGAACTCGGTGTAGGTGCTTCCGATCTGCTTGAGGCGCTCAATGGGATCGGATGACATCGCCGAACTCTGAAAGACCTCCGCCAGGCGCGCATAGTCCTGCTGACACAGCTCGTGGAACAGCTCTTGCTTGTCGGCGAAGTGGACGTAGATGGCGGTGGGCGAGTACTCAATCTTCTCCGCCACCCGGCGCATGGAGACACCTTCGTAGCCTTCGGTGACGAACAGCTCCCGTGCCGCGTCGAGGATCTTGTCGCGGGTCTCCGACCTCTCGCGCGCACGTCTTTCCTTGACCCCCATAACCTTGGTTCCTTAGTTTACAGTGTTAAGTTAACATTGTTAACCTACTGCACTATGGTCAGGGTTGTCAAGAGGAAAATCGCAGGTAACAGCGCGTGGTACGATCCCGTATGAAACGAGGCAGCGCTTTCTTGCGACCCCTCAGTGCGCTTCTGCTCGCCCTGCTAGTCTTCCAAGCCTGCAACGCACTCAATCCCGCGTGTGGAAGTGCTCGGCCAGCCCCGATCATTGGTTCTCTTTCCGCCAGCACGGTTATGCTCTCTCAAGTGCAGCAGCCACAGGGCTTTGTTCTGGTTGTGTATGGTAGCCAGTTTGTTTCGTCCTCCGTCGGGGTGATCAACGGGACGGCGCTGAGCACCGTGGTGACCAGCAGTACGCAGTTGCAGGTCACGCTCACTACCGCCGTGATCTCCGCTCCTGGAACAGCAAGCGTTACGGTCAACACTCCGAGCGGGAATTCGGGCGATTTGGGCTGTACGAGCGGTGGCACCAGCAGCGCCCTCGTCTTGACTATTACTTAGCAGGGTAAGGCCTCCCCAAAGCTTTACCGCCTTGTCGAAGACCGAGTGGTCCGTCGGTCGACGCAATCAGGCGTTCACGCTCACGATCTGGTCAATGAGTCAAATCGCGACGTTTCACCAATAATCGGCTCACTCGGATTCTTCGTCTAGGTGTTCAAGCAAGAAACTTTCGCATAGCAAGCTGCTGATCCTCGTCACGATTTTCTTCCTCACCAGTCTCGTCAGTGTCGTCAGTGTCGTCACAGATCACCGTGCCCGTGATGATGCATGTGCCGGTGATATCGATCACTGAAGATTAGCTGATGAGAGTGAAGAATCAAGACGATAACTCCGACTACGAGGAGTGGTTATGGTCATCGCATCCGATTTGAAGGAAGGAACAGTGATCCGCATCGATCGACGCATTTACAGAGTGCTCGATGTGGAATCGAAGCCCGGCACCGCGAAATTAGGCGGAGTGGTCAAGACCAAGCTCAGCGATGTGAGGAATGGTCGGATGTGGGAGCCGCACTTCCGCCCGCAAGAACGACTCGAAGAGCTGGAACTCGAACGCCGAACGATGGAATTCCTTTTCAGCGCGGGCGATACCTGCACGTTTATGAACCCGGATACCTTTGAGCAAGTTGAGGTTCCGACAGCCATCTTCGGACCGGCAGCACAATTTCTTCAACCCGGCATCGAACTGCCCGTGGAGTTTTTTGCAGAAGAGCCAATCAGCGTTGTCTTCCCCGCTATCGCCGAGGCCCGCGTACAGCGGACCGCGCCGGCGGCACACTCACAACAGGACAGTGCCTGGAAGCAAGCCACGCTGGAAAACGGTCTATCCATTCAGGTTCCTTTGTTCATTGGGCCAGGCGAAGTGGTGCGCGTCGAGGTGAAGACGGGTCGCTACGTCGAACGAGCACACACAGAACGGAAACGAAGCGCGTAAACATCATCCTTCGGAAACGAGAAGAGGACATCCATGCTCGAGATTAAGGCCGTTCGCATGGAACTTCCGGCTGATGCCAACATCATTGTAGGCCAATCGCATTTTATTAAGACCGTGGAAGACCTATACGAGGCGGTAGCTACGACCGTGCCCCAAGCCAAGTTTGGTTTAGCGTTCAACGAAAGCTCTGGAGCTTGTCTGACGCGGTCAGAAGGAAACGACGAAACTCTTCGGGATATTGCTGTAAGCAACGCCCAGGCACTCGGTTGTGGCCACACGTTTGTGTTCGTACTGCAGAATGCATACCCCATCAACGTGATGAACGCGATCCGAAACGTGCCTGAAGTTTGCTCAATATTCTGTGCGACCGCCAATCCTGTCGAAGTTGTCGTTGCCCAGAGTGAGCAAGGCCGGGGTGTGCTCGGCGTCATCGACGGCAGCTCTCCGAAAGGGATAGAAGGGCAGGCGGATATCGCGTGGCGGCACGATCTTCTCCGCAAGATCGGGTACAAGCGGTAGAGTGAAGAAACGAGACGTGCAATCTTCCGCCACATCAGTGCAGGATGGAGGTTGACCACACCCGTTCACTACATCTGCTAAGACTGCAATTAAGGTTAAGCGCGCGAAGTTGGAATTGACCGGACCCGAGGCGCGCTGGAGTCAGGCTGGCCTCGCGCCTCAACGGCGCAATGGAGGAGGATAGGGGGGCATGGGCGAAGTCCCTGTTGGGGGAGGTGTCTTCCCAAGTCAGCGTGGACTTCCTGGAGACGCTCTTGGGGGACAACCCGAGGCGTCGTGACTTTCAGGTTCGATTGTGGGACGGCACTACGTGGGGTGCGGAGAAGCAGCCGCGCTTCACGTTGGTTCTTAAACACCCGGAAGCGCTGTCTGCAATGTTTTTCTCACCTAGCGAATTGACGCTGGGAGAAGCTTACATTCGCGACGATTTCGACATTGAGGGTGATATCGAAGCCGTCTTTGACTTGGCCGACTATCTTCTCGGGCAGAAGCACAGCGTAGGAGTGAGTTTTGATCCCACCGGGCAGCTGCAGAAGCTGCCTAAGCGTGATCTCCCGCGAACAGGCCTACATTGCCCTAGTTTGGTGGGAGCGGTCCACTCGAAGGATCGGGACAGGCTGGCGATCGGCTATCACTATAACCTTCCGGCCGATTTCTACGCACTGTGGCTGGACCGGCGCATGGTCTATTCCTGTGCTTACTTCAACACGCCCGAAGAAGACCTGGATACTGCCCAGGTGCGCAAGCTGGATTACATCTGCAGGAAGCTGAGGCTATGCCCGGGCGAGCGCCTGCTGGACATTGGTTGCTGGGGTGGATTGATCATGCACGCGGCCGCACGCTACGACGTGGAAGCTGTGGGCACCACTCTGAGCGTGCCGCAGGCGGAATTGGCACGAAAACACTTACAAGAATCCGGGCTGAATAATCGATGCCGCGTAGAGGTCGCGGACTACCGCAACATGGAGCACGACCAGCAGTACGACAAGATCGTCAGCGTCGGCATGGTTGAGCACGTCGGTGAAGCACTCCTGCCAGAGTACTTCGCCGGGCTTGGGACTCATTGCGGCCTGGCGGTGTATTCCTGAACCACGGAATTGTCTATTCGGCAACGTATCGCAGGCGTGGACCCTCGTTTACTGATTACTACGTGTTTCCCGACGGTGAACTGGTACCAATTAGCACGAGCCTTCGAGCGGCAGAACTGAGCGGCTTTGAAGTGAGGGATGTCGAGAGCCTGCGGGAGCACTATGGGCTGACAATCCACCACTGGGCCCGGCGTCTGGAGGCTCATGCGGAGGAGGCGCGTCGGATCACCGACGACACCACTTACCGCACATGGCGCCTTTACATGGCGGGGGCGGCCCATTGGTTTCCGTAGCGGTCTCCTGAACGTTTACCAGACCCTGCTTGCGAAGCCACTGCACGGGCGAAGTGGTTTGCCGCTGACCCGCGAAGACTGGTATTGGGTCTAGGCAAAGCTAATGCGTCAATGTGTTGAATTTGGGCTCCATGACGCTTGGGCTCGAATCTCCTTCGAGGATGGAATCTGCACGACCGGTGCCACTTACCTTTATACTGCCAGCGGCTTCAGGTGAGTTGTGTGTCGCTGCCTCTTTCGTCGCGAGGATGTGACGGCCTATTGCCTCAGGGGCTTGCGAGCGCCAGTGAACGGATGTGCCCCACCGGGCAAATCGGGAAGCCAATACTGACTTTGCGTTCGCAGTGATCCGCGTCACGACGCAGCAGGTTTCCGCAAGAATGCAAATTCGGCTCAATAGTCGTGATCCTGATCACTGAGAATCGGGACACATTGCGGATACGATATGCCCACCAGGGAAAGCTGGAGATAAGTAGGCTCCTCAACGTTCTCGTGTCTTGAACAGAAGGAGGTTGCCATGCCGCTCAACAAGCTGCGGGAGTTTCTTGACAGTCACAACATCCGGTACATGATTTTTTCTCACTCACTGGCGTACACGGCGCAGGGCATCGCCGCGCTCACGCACATCTCGGGAAAAGAGTTAGCCAAAACGGTGATCGTAAGAATTGATAGAGATCTGGCGATGGCGGTCGTTCCTGCGTCCCGACATGTCGATCTCCCATTGCTGAAACGAGCCGTGGGCGCGCAGACCGTGGAGCTTGCCTCAGAACAGGAGTTCAAGGACAAGTTCCCCGATTGCGAGGCCGGCGCCATGCCGCCGTTCGGGAACCTCTACGGGATGGCCGTCTATGCGGACGAGAGCTTGAGCTCGAACAAGGAAATCACGTTCAACGCGGGCACACATCGCGAGCTTATGCGGATGGATTGGGTCGATCTGGTAAGACTCGTAGAACCCCGCGTCATCAAGATCACAAGGGCGAGAGTAGCTGAGACTGCCGCCTAGGTAATAGTGCTGGAAGCATTTAATATTAGAGGAAAATGTCACCGGGTGCCGCACCGGCAAACGGGGAAACATGCGAACTACTCTAATTCTCGCTGCCATCTTCAACATCATCGGTGGCCTGACGATTCTATTCCTTCAACGGTTCATCGCTCCACTGATTCACTTCGACGGCTCCGGTCCAGGGCTGTTTCGAATGTTTGTTGGCGGCACGGCCGTGCTGTTCGGAGCTGCGTACATTGCGGTCTGGCGGGATTACCGGCAGAATCGTCCGTTGCTCGTCTACGGAACGGTACTCAAGTATTGGGCGTTTGCCATTAGCCTGTTTGGCTTTCTTACGTCGAGCCTTTCGCTCCAAGTGCTGCTTCTGTTTGGCGTCGGGAACCTGATCTTTGCAGTGCTGTTCACTCATTACCTGCTGCGGCCACAGGACGGAAGATAGAACGGAGACGGACAGGTTGACGCGAACACGCGATTTCACCAGCTGAGAATTAGTGGTGAAGTGCGATCTCGCGCCAAGAATGAATCCGCGCCACTTTGGTAACGTTGTCGTTCGGACGACGGCGCTGCAAGATTTCCCTAGAGGTACACTCATGCACGGCTGCCGAGCGTTGCTGTGCTTCACTGCAGTCTTGATTTTCGAAATCGTAGCTCAGGCCGCACCTTTTGTGGTGTTTCCGAAGGCCGGCCAGTTGCCGTCGCCCGACGGGCGCTTCGTGGTCCGCAATATTGATCGTAAGGCTCCTCTCTCCGAATATGTAGGTATCTTCCACTCTTTAGTCCTTGAGGATACGGCCAGCGGCCTTTCTCGCGAACTCTGCGAGTACGTTGGCGTGGCAGCGGTGGCCTGGGCGAAGAACGACTTCATCATCGTTACGCAGTATGTCAGCAAGCGCACTTCCCGCGCACTGGTTTTTGTTGCCGATAACTCGCGCGACCCCGTGGTGATCGACAAGGCGTTGGTCACAAATCTTGTCCCACTGAACTTGCGCCCGCAACTGCGGGAGAACGACCATGTGTTTGTCGAGGGGTCGCGAGTCGAGGGGGAGACGCTCACGCTTCGCGTGTGGGGATATGGGCAACACGATGCCAACGGCTTCCGCTGGCGCTGCGAATACAACCTGCTCGAAAGCGGAATTTCCTGCGAGGAAACAAACCGGCCTTGACCAATGATTGATTCCAAGACAGCGTGGTCATGGCGGGCAGTTTACGTTGGTGTAGTTGAACGCTAAATCTTCCTCTCGGTATAGGACCTGATCCAAACCCGTGAAACGCGAAAGCGCTACCGAAGCATTCATTTAGCTGCTCGGAGATCTTCTCCCCTTCCAATTGTTCCGGGCTATTGCGTACCTTCGCCTTCCTTATCAATCCATCAGGTTCCTTCTGGAAATCAATCACCACCGCCTGGCTTGTCATAACAAACGAGTGTCCGATTCCGGAAACAGCTCTGCCACATGGCGGGAAAGCGTGGGTCTGCGACACGGTGAGGTGAGCGATTGCGCACACCCCATAGATTGCCTGCGCGATTGCTTAGTCACCGTGCTCCATGACTGCGTTGTTCTTTGGGACGGGATTGAGCACCGATCCTGAGCCGTGCTGATCGCGTGAGTGAATCTGCATTGCTCGTGCTGCTTGGGTGCGGCGACTGCCGAGGCTCTTATCAAACGCATCGATGCGCTCAACATGTGGGCAGTCGTGACAGACTAGGACAATGCCATCCGGGTCTTTGCTGACTGTGTACATACTTCGAGATTACTCCATCTTTTTACAGAGAATGTGCTGTATTGAACAGATGTGATTGGCGGGTGGCTCATGACAACGCAAGGCATTTGTGGCGCTCGCCGAGAACGACCAATAGATGAGAGCGAATTCCCAGCGTTTCAAGTTCACTTTCACTCCGCATCAGGCGTGCTGTGACCTATCACGGGAACTTGCAACGGGGAGTGGTCCAGTCACATCGACGGCGGTCACGCTGTCGGCGATGCATCCGTTGAAGAGTACTTCACAGCGCGTGACCTCCACGTCGATCAAGCTGCCGTCCTTCTTCTTGTGTTTCCGGAGTTCCCTTGCCGAGTTAAGTATTCCTCTGTGCAGTATTTCTTTTAATAACGGCACAATGTCCTCGCTAGGACGAATGTCCAGAATGGTCATCGACAGGAACTCCTTTCGCGAGTAGCCGTAATAATCTACTGCCGCATCGTTGACGGCAGAAAAGGCGAGGGTGTTGATATCGAAAACCCACATGGGAGTCACATTATGATCGAAGTCAAAGCGATTCAAGGCTTCTGGAGTCGGGGCGCACGCTTTGACTGTTTTCGCAGAAAGGGCATCGTCGCTCGATGGGCGTGGGGAACCGCACAAATGTGATTCGAACTGTTTCACAATTGTGTCGTAATGCGCCCCAGCGGGAAATTCGATCCTTACATGGCAATCTCTGCACGTCACAAAGCGGCCGGCGCCGGACATCAGGATCGCGATTTGATGATGAGGAGGGGTGAGCGTGACTCTGCTAGCAGACATTTCATATTTCAACTCTCTAACGTACCAGACCACTATACGCTTCTATTCTCAGCAGCAACCCGTGTGAGGCCGGCCTTAAATGGCATCGCTCAAAACAGCGAAGTGAAGCTGCCGTGCGGGTCCGAATGTCGGTATTTCTCTCATGGCCGCATTTACAGGTGTCCCAGTTTCGGACACAATACTGAGTAACTATCTGGATAACTGTTCAGTTTTGACCATTTCCGAGAAAGGTACCTGAGTCATACTGTCACTACTGGGGGCAGTCGCCGCATGACTCCGACCGAATTACCTGTTGTTATATTTCCGAGTAAGTCTCCGACCAAACCAAGTGCTGCCCACAGGGTTTTGCTTGTGGATGATGATGACGCCGTTCGCGACATGATGACTGTGACCCTTGAGCACAAGGGGTTCGACGTAGTTGCCGTTGCCAACGTGACAAACGCTCTGAAACTTATCAGCACAGAGAGCTTCGAAGTGCTCATCACCGACCTGCATATGCCGCACCCCGGTGATGGCTTTACGGTAATTACCGCGATGCGCCACTTGCAACCGAATGCTCTTACCCTGCTGGTCAGCGGCTACCCTGACATGCAAAGCGCCATGGCTGCTATCCTTCTCGAAGCTGACGAAATCATCGTGAAACCGTTCGATGTCGGTAGACTCGCCGAACTCGTCCAACACAAAATGCTTACCCGCAAATCTGTTGCCCCACCTGAAAAACAGAGGGTGGGCGCGATACTACGACGTTGTATTACCGGTGTCATCGAAGACTGGTTGGCGCGCGCAAAACAGAGCAAAGAACTCAACCATCTTTCGCTCAGCGACGAGGAGCGTACTGGACACCTTTTTAAGCTGGTTGAAGACTTAGTTGTCCGCTTGAGCAAGCCCAGCGCCACCACGAAGGACAGCGATGCCATCTTTTCCGAGGCCGCCATCGCCCATGGTAAGCTGCGACATCTGCAAGGCTACACTCCCGCGATGCTGGTGCACGAATCACGAATTCTTCAGGTGACCCTCTTCGGGACGTTGCAGAGCAATCTGAGCCATCTGGATTTCAGCTTGTTGTTACCAGATGTCATGACCATTGCAGACGAGGTGGATGCGCAGTTGACCCAGACGATGGACAGCTACATGAACGCCATGCGGAAGTCAGCGGCGTAACTAACTCTTACCATCGTATCCGAGGCGCGGATTGAGTATGCCTTGCTGTTTCATCCGTGATCTATGAAAGGGCAGAGACAATCGGGCGGCCACCGGAACGTAGCCTTCGGTGTGGCGAGGAGTTCAGACTTTCCTCGGTTCGTTAGTTCCACCATCGGGTACATTTTGTGACCGACGCCCGTCGCCATCCCCGGTTTAAGATTGAGGTTGATATCAGAATCGATTCACGGACTTGCGGTCTGTTGAAAGGCCGCACTGTGGACATTAGCGAATCCGGGATCGCAGCCATGCTGACAATTGAAGCCCTCCTGGGTGAGGGCGTGGAGTTGAACTTCACGCTTCCGTGTGGACCCGCGAAGATTCATGCGATGGTTCGCCAAAAGAACGCCTTTCGCTACGGCTTCGAGTTCGTTGACTCGGACTCCGCCCAAGAAGTCGTTCGTCGCACCTGCCGCGAGCTTGCTTTCAACAATCCCTGATATCCATTGACGCGAGTCCTCGGTTACTCTGTCGGCGCATCGAGGTTTCGTTGCTCGTGCGTACCGCCAGCGACCTGGCTTTCATTTCCAATCACTCTCGGTGTTGTGGCACGCTTCTTGCCTCATCTCGGGCTAATTTACAGGATGATTTTCCCCGCGAAGAAGGGCATATGAAAGGTGCTACATTCCCTCATATGAAGTTCCCGGATGATCCAACGCTCGCCGACCAGCGGACACAAAGACCGTATGCGCTCGATAAATGCGCTTTATTCCAATCTTGCAGTCATCCTTATGGCGGGGCTACTCCTCGCCTTCAGCATTGGCTACTTGGTGGGCGTCAGATCGGGGTGAGGTATGGGCGTTTGCTGATTTTCAATCACAGCCTAACAAGTCGTTATCGGCAGAGTGTTACTGGCAGACTATTTGGTCGGTAGTAGTGCGTTCTACGCCAGTTTGCCACGGCTCTCCGGCTCGCAAGGTCCACAAGAACGCTCCGACCTCCGGCGCGGGCTTCATCCCTAGTATGTCCGGGTAGTTGGGGAAAATCGCATGGAGCAAAGCCGTGCTTTCTTCGACACTGAATTTTTCATCACTCATTCATTTGTCGTGACGGTGTAATCCCCCAGCCTCCGAAAAGGGGGGTGGCGCAGGGTGCTTTGGCTGCGCCATTAACAGAAACAGGCGGACCATGTGGGAAGTTCCGCATCCGTTCCTTTGCATCTCGTAGGTCAACTTACAATGCTGACTTATTTGTTGTCTGTTCAAGATTGCTCAGTTGTGAAAGAAGCTCTAACGCGCGTCAGGATTGGTCGAGCGAACGGACAGCTGGAACGTCGCGGTACTCATTGACCGAATCGTGAGTGAAGTCGCTGATTTTCGTCACCCATGCCTCCCGGTAGCGTCGAATGCGTAAAATAAGGGGGAAGGACTTGTCGAGATTGGGGGCGGGGGGAGAGCCCGGAATCAGCAGAAAACACCACGACTTCACCAGTCAATTTAGCGGTCACATCCTTCATAGCTTTTTCCAGTCGGTCAGCGACACCAATTCGTCTAGGATTTCCTGCAATCTTTGAAGGCGACGTTCTTGATCCCCCGATGCGCCCGGTATCCTTAATTGCCGCCTTGCATGTACTGCCTGCGCTTCACTGACTTGCGCTATCTTGTCTCGTAACTTCGCGAGCGCTCTTTGACGGGATTCTGCATGGGGATAGGCTAGCACTGCATACCGGGTGGATCACAGTCGTAGAGCCCAATTTAGCGCAAAGAATTTTTCAGCAGCCACTCCTGTTTATGACAGCGATGATGATTCGTTGGGAGGTTGTGGAATAGACTTGTACCGACAAGGACTTAGCCTGCTTAATTCATATATTTGAGGACAACAAAGGCCTCCTCTGTTACAAACATGTTGTCAAGACAATGTTTGCAGCAACAAAAGAGGCCTCTGAATGTCTGAAGATAGCACAACACAGTGTTT
>Ga0208192_1000186_pt1 | contig 65599 bp, 45 predicted proteins | sample June2015DPH_13_1_2_FD_184711 | JGI IMG/M metagenome (GOLD analysis project Ga0208192, IMG submission 184711) | Peatland microbial communities from SPRUCE experiment site at the Marcell Experimental Forest, Minnesota, USA - June2015DPH_13_150... | ecosystem: Environmental > Terrestrial > Soil >... | reverse complement strand
GGCAAATCTCCGCCGTCTTCATCCCGGCTTCGGCCTGCTTCAAAACTCCAATAATCTGCTCCTCCGTGAAACGGCTCTGCCTCATCTCCTGTCCTCCTTCGGGCTTTTATACCCTGGGAGAACTCTCTTTTACACTGGTACAGTTTTCGGGGGGCAGGTCAATGCGACGCGCCGAACTTGTAGTCTATGTTGCCGTGAGGGAGCGAACGTTCCCAGATGATCTCATTCTCGTAGCGGTCTCCTCCGAAAACTTCGTCCAAGACTGCCTTTGCGTAATGGACCATCCGCCAATCCAGGTGCACATAGAGCCCACCGCTTTCAGCGAGCAACTCTCGCAGCAGCGCGGCCCCTTCGTAAAACCACTGCAAATATGAATCCAGCCCGCGGCCCCAAGTGTCGCGGTAGGCTTTCTGTTCGAGGATAGACGGCTCCTTCGTGAAGGCCGTGGTTTCGTCCTCGGGCGCGTTGGGGTGGTCGGGGATGGTGGCGGTGTAGGAAAAATCCGCGCCGGTGTCGAACGGCGGGTCGATATAGATCAGGCTGACCTTGCCGGCGAATTCGGGCAGGAGCGACGGCAGGACGTATTTCTTGTCGCCTCAGATCAGCCGGTTGCGCCACTCCGTCTCGCGCCCCGCCGCGAAGAGTTCCAGCGAGCGCTGGCGCTCCTGCGCGCTTTCGTTCACCGTCTCGATGGTCTGAAACGGCAGGGCAATGCGCACCGGCCCTTGCTTCTTGCCGTCCTTGTATTTTCCATCCCAGATGAGCTCGGTCATGGGGGCGACTTCAAGGGTTGGTTATATTACTAGATGCTCAAGATTGCAACCGATGAAAGTAACCGCAAGAGTTCGGTAGACGGAGGGTAGTGGGTGGGGCGGCGCGCGCCGGGAAGGAAGTGCAGCGGGGTTGTTGCTCTCTTCCCAGGCGCGGGAAAAATCCTGGCAGGTTGGGGAAGAATCCCCAAGGATCTCTCGCACAAAACTCTAGAATCGCACCAAGTAAGAGAGCTTGACAAAGAACTGGCGTCCGTCGTTCAGGAAGCCGCGCGTGCGGATGAGTTCGGCGCCGGCGGGGGAAGTGAGCAGGTCAACATTCTGGTAGTCACCGTTATAGCCCACGTAGACTGCCGTCCAGGGGTTCAGCAGGTAAGTGAATAGGAAATCGGCGTTGAACTTCTTGGTGGTATCGAGCGAGGTGCGGCTCGCATTCGCCAGCACGGTGTCGTACTGAAGGATGACGCGCAACGAAAACTCGCGGTTGAACTGCCAGTTCCAGCTGGAGCGGATGATGTGGTTATTGAAGATGCTCCCCCCGTCCGCCCGGTCCGTCAGGCGTTCCAACAGGTAGTAGTTCTCAACCCGCAGAGGCCTGAGCGGTCGAAGGGTCACGTCGACATTGGCGCGAGTCACTTGGGCCAGCGCCGGCGGCTGCCCCGCGGGGGGAAGAAAGTTGATCGCCGTGCCGCGCGAATATTGCGTTTTGAAGTTCAATTGGGGCAGGATTTGCGAGCCCACGTAGAAGCCATTCTGCCGGTGGGAAAAGGCCTGGTCCCCGGCCAGGGAGGTGAAATCCTGCGCGCGCAGGAGCTCACGGTCGGCGGTTTGAAACACTTCGAAAAACGTGAATCCCGGGAGTTCCCACACCATTCCGACGTCATGGAAGGCATCCAGGGGCCTTCCGCTGTGGTCCCACATCCGGTTAAGGCTGACCGAGGGACCCCAGGAGATCAGCCATTTACTCTCCGGCCGGAACTGATACAAGACGTACTGGCTCGCACTGCGCATGTCGGTGCGCAGATTGGGGGCGGTAATGGTGCGGCTGCGGATGAAAGGCCTTTGGACCTGGTTGTCCGCCAGGAAGCCGACGTCCGTGAAGAACCCCGGGCTGCGGTCGTCATATTCCAAATCGTAGTAGAAATGTTGGCCCGTATGGCGAAGGTAACCCTTGTACGCGGGCCCCGCCAGCCGACTGCCGTCCGAAAGGCGCGTGGAACTCGTCACGCCCTGAAAGGCCGCCGCCCATTGGTGGCCCAGCTTGAAGTGGCCGTCCAACCCGCCGACCCGATTGAAGCCCCCGGCCAGTTCGCGGTCGGTGTAGATCACACCCAGCGATGACTGCCCGAAAATTTCGCGCTGCAGGCGAAAGACGCCGACCTTCGCCGTTCGACCGAAGAGGGGGTCCCCGGCGGGGACGCTCTTGCCCGGCGCCTGATCATCAGCGAGCAGGATGCCGAGGGAATAAGGACCTCTCTTGCCGGTGAGGCGAGCGCCAAATTGCGGATCGGCAATCCGCCGCGTGAACAAAAGGTTGATGGGCGTATTGAAGTAGCCGGCATTCTCCAGAAAAAAGGGCCGCTTTTCAGGAAAGAAGACCTCGAACCGCTGGTCCACGGTGATCTGCGGCTCGTCGGACTCCACTTGGCTGAAATCGGGATTGACCGTCGTGTCGAGGACGAAGCTGTCCTTTAAGATGAATTTGGCATCCAGGCCCGCTTGCGGATCCAACTTGTCGCTCACGAAATGCACATTGTTAGGGTCTATAGTATCTAAAGCCCGGTGGGAGCGAGCAAAAGCGTAGGGCACGAGTTGGAAGTTACGGCCGGGCGAAATCCCGCTGATGCCATGCACGGTGCCCTCATGGCTCAACAAACCGTCCATGGTTAGGTAGACCCCTGGCCAGTTGGCCTCTTCACTTAATCGCGGGATGACTCGCCAAAGGATCATCCCCCAGGTCTGCTCGTCCGCGGGTTTGAAGCGCAGGCTGTCAAAGGGGATGGCCATCCAGACCACGTAGCCCTTTTCCGTGACTTGGCCGCGGGATTGCCAGACGGTATCGAAGGAGAAGTCCGGACCCTGCCCCTCTGTCCAGATATTGTCCAACTGCACGCCTAACGGATTTGACCACAATTGGTAGGCGCGGCGATGGTCGTGAAAGGTGTCGAGATCGATTTCAACATAATCGTCATCGAAGATCTCGTCTCGGCGCCCCAGGCGCGCCCGGATCTTGCCGGGGTCGGAATCAAAGCAAACGAAGACCACATAGAAGTGCTTATCGTCGTACCCGAGGTAGACGTGCGTGGCCTGCGTGATGGGCTCGCCATACTTGGGAATGTATTGCCGGAGGTCGTCGATCTTGGCCATGTTCCTCGCCAGTTCCTCGGGGGGCTTCATGTCCAGGAAGTCTTCGAGTCTCGGCGGCGTCTGCACGCGAGGGACATGCACCTCCGCCCGCGATGCGACCGCTCCTGGGGCAGCCTGAACAGTGACCGGAGAGAGTGCCCCTGCAATCGTGAAAACCAGAGCGAGAACCTGTGACAGGAACCCAGGCCGATGAAAGCGCTTGCGGAAATAAGCCTCAACGTGCCGCAACCGACACCCGTGAGCCATTGTCGTCATCCCGAAGCCACAACTCGACCACCCAGCGGAGGAAACCACGTAATTCCAACGCCCCCATAGCCTGGGAGGGTCTGACACGGAACCTCGGGTACGCCGATTCTAGGGCAAGGCTCCGAGCAAGTCAATTCACGCGGACAGTCCACGGACCCCAAAACGAACAGTCGTTGCCTTGTGCGGGCACTGGTGCCGCGGGTTGAAGGCAGGGCTGCACAAGAAAATGTTCCGCTCGCAGGGCAAGGGTGTGCGGTGATGTGAGATCGCCGCTACCTCGTCGCGGGCGAGTTTTTCCGCAACCTGCTCGGACAATATTTTCGAATTGACGAGGTAGGCGCCGGTCGCGGCAATATCCAAGAAACGTCGGACCTCCGAATTCCACATCACGAACCCCCCATTCAACTTCGAGTATGGGGATCCGTCGGATGGACGCACTGGAGTTGTATGGGATGGAACCTTCGGCCGGTTGACCGTCCAGCAGCATCGACTTACATCCAACGGGCCGAGAGAAAATCCTTCCTGGCAGCTCCGCATCCATGGAAGGGGCCAGGCCGAAAGCGACACACCACCTCAGTCGTCAGAGTACGAATCGACTTTTTTGGCGACAACTGTGGCTCAACTACAATAACAACCATACCCAGGAAGCAGGGTGCTTGTTTCTGCTTGGCTCGGGTGTAGAATCAAGTTCTTCCATGAAGCGAGGGCGACGTCGCAAGTTCCAGGAAGAACGGGCCGCTCAGGTTGCCGGGGTGTCGAGGCAGCGCGAGAAGAGCGCTGAGGCGTCAAGCTGGCCGGGCGAGCAGTTTCGTTACCCCACAGTCGTCGGCATCGCGCTTATTGTGCTCTCAACGGTCATCATCTATGCCCAAACGGTCCAGGTTCCGGCGATCGATTACGAGGACTCCTACTACCTGTTACACAGTCCTTACGTGAACGTGACCGCCGCATCTTCCCGCCTGGGTGCGGCTTGGAATGAGCCGTATTTTGCGAATTTTCACCCGGTCACAACCACCACTTGGCTGATTGATCGCGCGCTGGCCGATAAGAGCAAGCCGTTCGATGGGCTGCCGTTTCGCCTCGCGCATCTGCTCTATGCCTTGGTCGGCGCGTCACTGCTGATCCCGCTGTATCGCCGGCTCGGCCTTCCCACGATTCTCGCCGTGCTCGGTGCCCTGGTGTATGCGGTTCATCCGATCCATACCGAAGTGGTTGCCTGGCTTTCGGCGCGAAAAGACCTGATGTCGCTGATCTTTATGGCGCTGTCATTTCTCGCGTGGCTGTGGGCGCGCGCTGCCGCGACGCCGAACAAGTGGAGGCTCCGCCACGCGCTCACCATTCTCCTTGTTCTGCTGGCGGTCCTCTCGAAGCCCATCGCCGTGATCCTGCCGGCGCTGTTCGTCGCCTATGAGTTCTGCACCGAACCACACGTCGGAATAACGCGTTGGCGTTGGGCGGAGAGGCATAGCTATCCGCTCCTGACACGCACGCTAGCGCTGACAGCGATCTTCCTGGCTGTGGGCGGTGTTTGCGCGGTAATCTTCCGCAACCTGCTCCCAAGAGACCCGATGCACGGCGGCTGGCTGATCTTCGTGCCGATAGGGCTGATGCCACTCATGCTGGCGATGGCGCCGCCAGCCACGGAATTGGCGGCTTTCCGCGAGGGAAGCAGCGCCGGAGCGCGCGTGCTGGGCCCGCCGTTCGCCGTCCTCAGCGTGGTGTTCGGCGCTGGTTCCGCCTGGACCTTCTGGGCGCAAGGGCAGGTGGGAGCGATCAAAGGTGGCTTGACGCTGTTGCCCACGCTCAACCTCACGTTCGATGCCATGCTCGCCTATGCGGGAAGAACGTTGGTGCCCGCCTACATGAGCACCTCCTACACCTGGAGCGATTATCCGTATGTCAGCGTAAAAGGCCTGCTCGGAGCGGCGCTGGTTTGCGCGCTGGTCTGGACCGGTATGCGCTTGGCGGGCTCGCCGGACCGCAACCGCCGACTCATTGCCTTCGGGGTTTTCTGGTACCTGATCGCTTTCATCCCGGTATCCAATCTGGTGCCGACGAGCACGAAGATGGCCGACCGCTATCTGTTCGTGCCCACCGTTGGAGCCATTCTGGGGCTGCTCGCGCTGGCCGCCGCCTGGTTTCCTGCCTCCCGCCGCAAGCAATTCGCGGTGTGCGCCGCACTCGTGCTGGTCGTGGCCCTGTATACGGTAGGGGCGTACGAACGCAGCGAAGTCTGGTGCGGCAAAACTACTTTGTGGAATGGCCGTCCGCATCCCGATCTGAGCCTGTGGACGAGCGCAGTGGAAACGGATCCCGAGGACATTTCCGCGCTCCCTAGCCTGGCCCTCGTGTACCTGCGCTTTAGTCCCCCGGAGGCCGGTCAGGCGCTGGCGTTGTTGAAACGCGCATTGCAGCTTAGCGAAGCCAACCAGGCAAAGATCGCGGGCGGCAAGCAGCTCGACCTCTCGCCCCTGTACCAGGATCTGGGCGACGCGTATCTCGCGCAGGCTTCCGGACTCACCTCCGGCCAGCCCGGCTCCGATGTTTGGCGGCGAAAGAAAGAAGCGTACGTCAGTGCAGCGAAGTATTTTGAGATGGTGTCCCAAAATCCCTCGGGTTTTGCGCCATCCGAGGCGCGGTTTTTCGGTAGGCTTGCCGAAGCCTGCGAAGGTCAGGCGCAAATGGACGCGCAGGAGCTCGCCGCCGCTCCGCCCGAGCAGCGCCACTCGCTGGTCTCTGAACGCGACGAGCTGCGCAGCAAGTCCGAAGAGTCCATACGCCGGGCTCGGGAAATCCTGGTTGCAGGCAACGTCCCCTCAAGCGATCCCGAATACCGGACCGTGATGATCGAGCAGGGCAACATCATCTTCGGCCGCGAAGCGGGTGCATCGAACGAGGAGAAAGCCGGCTACTACCGCCAGGCGCTGTCGCGTTACCAGGACGCCGCCGCGCTTTTTCCCGACGACCCCCGGCCATTCCTGTACCAGGGACTCTGCTACGAGCGGCTCACCGGCATGGCGCCGTCTCCCGAAGAGAAGCGGAAGCAGTTCGCACTCGGCGAGACGGCCTTGCGCAAGGCGCTCACGCTGCAGCTTGCTTCGCCGGACTACAGCCCGGCTCTGCCGTACCGGGGGCTGGCCTCGCTTTACGCTCACATGAACGACTTCCATTCCGTGCTGGATTCGCTGAGGAAGGCGCAGCAAGCCGACCCCGTCTCCGCTGAGTTGACGCACTTGAACCGCGAAATTCAGGGCGTCGAGCAATATCTCGCAGAGCAGGAAAAATCCCGTTGAGGTCTTCAAGCCTGCTAAAACACGCGAGGAACAGCCGTGCTCGCCTAATGAAGTCCCGAACCGGTTCTGCCCACACACCGCCTTGGTTGACTGCAAACGCTTCCGAAAAGCACCTAACTAGGTGGGCACGGGACTAGCATATTTCGTCCCCCAGGCCCCTCCGGCGCGCATCGTTGTAGTCCCTGTGTCCCCGATAGCTGTTGGGAATAAACCAACGATCCAAGTAACACGTTCACTTTCCGGATGCGCCGTCGGCAACAATCGCCAAGGTGTCAGGAATGGCCGCACCTCCGGCTTGCCGAATACCCGCGCAAGTGCTGCACCACTGTCCGCGAGATTTGGCGCGAGCCGTCCGGACTTGTAATAGCAGCAGTTCTCGAAGCGAGGAGCCGTGGGCCTGTCCATACGTGGCCTTGGTAATACGAAAACTGAGAGGATTCCCCGTATCACGGGTCCGGCTTCTCTGCCAACGGGCCTCTTGTTTTTCCTGCCGCAGGGATGAGCGATGGATTTTTTCTAAACCCTGGACGCAGTGGGCTTATGACAGAAGAGGCTTTTGCATCAAATCCTGAGCGGCTTGCGTCACATTGTCCGGCCTGCCGAGATCACGCCAATAGTATTCATCGGCTCGAAAGGCGAGGATTTTCTCTCCGTGGGCAGCGAGACGCAGATAGGAGGTGATGATGGAGAAAACGCCTTCTTCAATCATCATCGCAAACAAACGGGGAGAAACAACGTGGACCCCGGAAAAAGCCAGCGCCTGAACCTGCGGCGAAGGTCGCACAAATTCAGGGTTTTGATCGCGCCCGGGTCGCCGGCCGCAAAGCTGGGACTGCTCGTCGAAGAGAAGGTATCGAGAGGCCTCCCGGTCTTGCACCGCCAGGGTGGCGAGCGCCTGATGTTCAGTATGAAATTGCACCATGCGTCGGAGATCAATCGTGCTGATGACATCGACATTGTGCAAAATGAACGGCTCTTCAAAACGGCTGGAATCCTCGAGGAAAAAATAGGCGGCCTTCTTCAGGCCGCCGCCGGTGTCGAGCAAGACCTCCTCGCGAGAGACTTGGATACGCATGCCGAAGTTATCGTGCGCTTTCAGATACTCGAGAATCATGTCGGCAAAGTGATGCACATTGATAATCACCTCGCGAATCCCATAGGCGCGCAACCGAGAAAGTGTGATCTCTAACAGCGTGCGGCCAGCGATCTCCACCAGCGCCTTGGGGCGATGGTCGGTGAGTGGCCGCAAACGCGTACCGAGGCCGGCGGCCAAAATCATCGCTTTCATTTGCTCACGTTCTCCAACTCAAGATGGCGCACCACCACCTCCACCCCGTTCCTTCCGCGCAAACGATTCGCCAATTGCTCCGCCAGATATACCGAGCGATGCTGGCCGCCGGTGCACCCGAACGACACCATCAAACTCTTGAAGCCGCGACGCTGATAATTGCTCACGCTGGCATCCACCAGCGACATGACGCTGGCGAGGAACTGATGCACGCTCTCTTGCTGATTGAAATAATCGATCACCGGCGCGTCTTTGCCGGTGAAAGTCTTGAAGCGCTCTTCCCGTCCGGGATTCGGGAGGCTACGGGCATCGAAAACAAATCCGCCACCATGCCCGGTCCCGTCCTTCGGCAGGCCTCGGTGAAATGAAAAACTGAAAATTCGCACCGTGAGATTTTCTGCTTCGGAAGCCAGGCCCTGCAATTTCTCCGAGCCCAGCATGCTCTTGAACGTGTCCACCAGCGTCGGCAGCGGGATAGGCAGCTCGACGTTGTGCAGCAGCCAGCGCAAGGTTTTCAGCGCGTACGGGACGCTTTGCAGAAAGTGAGCTTTGCGCTCATAGAAGCCGCGAAAGCCATAAGCGCCCAACGCCTGCGTGATGCGGACATAGACGTAGGCATAGTAGTGCTGCATGAACACTTCGCGCTCAAGCTTGATGAAACCGGCAAGCGTGTCGAGATAATGATCGAGGAACTGCTGGCGCAGCTCCGGCGGCAGATCGGCCTTGCCATCGTACAAAAGAGAGGCGATGTCATATTGCAGCGCACCTCGGCGGCCGCCTTGGTAATCTACAAAAAATGGATCGCCGTCGCGCCACAGGACGTTGCGTGATTGGAAATCCCGATAGAGAAAGTAGTTCCGGTCGGCGCTCAACAAGAACTTCGTTAAGCGGGCGAAATCGTCTTCCAGCGCTTGTTCGTTGAAGGGGATGCCGGCGAGTCTAAGAAAGTAGTACTTGAAGTAATTCAAATCCCAAGCGATGGATTGGCGATCGAAGCTGGCGCGCGGATAGCACACTCGGTAATTCAAATCGCGGCCGGCTTCGATCTGAAAGCGTGGCAACACGGCCACAACTTTGCGATAGGCTTCAACTGCCTCGGGAGCAATATTCTCGCCGACCCGATGTTTCGAGAGAAACTCAAAAAGCGTCGTGTCCCCCAGGTCTTCTTCGAGATAAGCGCCGTGGCTCAAATCTTCAGCATAAATTTCCGGCACCGGCAGACCGTGCCGGCGAAAATGCCTGGAAAATTCGAGGAAAGCGACGTTCTCTTCGCGTACGCCATACAGAACGCCAATCGCGCTGAATTTTTCGCTGGCAAGCCGGATGATTTTGCGCCCCGAACCGCCGAGCTCGCCCTGCAGCGGCTGCACCCGTCCGACGGGTGAGTGGAAATGCTGCTCAAAGAGTTTATGGAGAACGTCCATGAATACGACTTCCAGCGATTCAGTTTTGAGGAATCACTGAACTGACTGTTTTCTAAAATCGCTGATTCTCGATATCCCTGATTCTCGATGAAAAGACTTGGTTGACGGTGAGCTTCAGCGAAATCATCGAACAGCCAGAGAACATTTCCGCTCTTAGATTGCACCAGCTCGACCGGACGTTTGCCACAGCGGTTACGCACTTTGAAATTTCATGTACGACGCCGGCCTTGGTGTCCCCAGCCGCCACAAAGATACCATCGAACGCGCGATCCAACAAACCGTAAGGCCCTCGTAAAGCGAAACGGCGACGAAGAGTCCTAGAATCCCCAATAGCCGCCTCTTAGTGCTAGCGATGGTCCCGGGCACGTCGGGCGAGTCGGAGTCACTTGGCCGCTCAACGCGAAGTCCGTACATGATGAGATCGAGGAAGTCCTTTTCTCCAGGCCGCACATTCGCAGGTTGGAGAAAGGAAAAGTGAAAGGTGCGCACTTGTACGTGGCCTATGGCCAGACCGCGGTGGGGCGGTATCTCGTGGTATTCCTTATTCGCAAGCCACGCGGGGCGGCGTTGCCGATCTCGGCGCGTGAGATGACGGGCGCTGAGCGGAGATACTTCCATGAGCAAGAAAAAGAAGGTTGATCCCATTCCCGATGAATTCGTCAGCTATCAGGAAGCCGCGGAGTTCTGGGACAAGCACGACACCACCCATTACCCCGGCAAGTTTCGGACCGTCAAGGTAGTGAGCGAGTTCCGAAACCGGCACTATGAGATCCCGATAGACGGCGACGTCGCCATCAGGCTCCAGCAAAGAGTGCGGAGGGCGGGCATGCCGCCCAGGCGCCTGGCCAGCGAACTGCTGCGCAAGGAACTCCGAGCCGCGGGGGAGCCGCTCGCCGTAGCGCCGGCATCCCCGGCCCGTGCGCGGCGCCAAGCGCCGGGGCGGGCCTGCCGGCCGAATGCCGCCGAGACGGCGGCGCTACACTCGCCACGCAGTCAGGAGACACTCCCCTAGGCGTGGGCGGCTTTGGTTTCGCCCTTCTCAATGGGCGCTTCGATGAGGTTGCCCCATTCCGTCCAGCTTCCGTCGTAGTTGCGGACCTTTTCGAAACCGAGAAGGTACTTGAGCACGAACCAAGTGTGCGAGCTGCGCTCGCCGATGCGGCAATAGGCCACGGCTTCCTTGCCGGGACGCACACCCTGCGCCTCGTAGAGCTTGACCAAGTCGTCGTAGGCCTTGAACGTCCCGTCCTCGTTGACAGCCTTCGACCAGGGGATGTTCGCCGCCCCGGGAATGTGCCCGCCCCGCTGGGCCGTCTCCGTCATGCCCGGAGGCGCAATGACCTTGCCGGTGAACTCGTCCGGCGAGCGCACATCGACAAGATAGGCGTGCTTTCGGGAAAGAATCTGGAAGATGTCGTCACGCCGGGCGCGCAGGCTGGTGTCGGGCGCACTAGCGCGATACTGGGAGGATGTGAGCTTGGGCGCCTCGGTCGTAAAGGGCCGCCCTTCCAGTTCCCATTTCTTCCGGCCACCGTTCATCAGCCGCACATCCTTGTGGCCGTAAATCTTGAATTGCCAATACGCGAAGGCGGCGAACCAGTTGTGGTTGTCGCCGTAAAGAACCACCGTGCTGTCGTTGGTGATTCCTGCTTCGCTGCACAGTCCCTCAAACTGCTTCTGGTTCGGGATATCACGTCGGACGTTGTCGTTGAGTTGCGTGGTCCAGTTCCAGCCCACGGCGTTTTTGATGTGTCCCTTCTCATACGCGCTGGTATCGACGTCCACTTCCACCAGCCGGGTCTTGGGGTCGTCCGCATGCGAAGCGACCCATTCGGTGCTCACCAGAACTTCCGGGTGTTTGTAATCGGCCATTTCAAAAGACCTCCTGTCAGGATTCGATTTCTCTCGACTCAGTTTTAGTTGGAAAAGAGCGTCGGACTTAAATGAGGCGGCTACAGCAGCAGGTACAGCATCGCCGTTGGAGGGAAGCGTGCGCAGACGGGTTTGTGTGCTCTTTCATGCTACTTTGTTTTTACCACAACTCGGACAAATTGGCAATGCCTTATCTGGCACCTAACAGGCTGCGGAAAAACCCGCCCCCCGACGAGGTAGCGGCGATGCCGATCAGGAACATCGGGACAGGTTGTCACCTCGCCACATGCCCTGTGTTTTCAGCACGAGCATGGCGACGTCCCGATGAAATCGGGACAGGTTCCGTCGCCGCTACATGTTTTTCCGCAGCCTGTACAGCCCTGGATTCCTGGTCTTGAGACGGCCCCGAGGGACAATAGGCCCCGCGTTTCTTCTAATTCTAATCTGAACAAGCGATTTGACTCCAAGTACCTAAATTTGTTATATATAGGCATAGCAAAACGTGGGGCGGGGTCGTCACGTACCCCACCGATTGCCTAACATACTGAAATGAAAACACTTAAGGCAGCAAAGAGAAACACCCTGGGGAATTCGCACAAGTCAGCGTCGCGGATGACTCATAGCGCTGGACGATCTCGGAACAGCTCCCGCCGTATTGTCCGATCGCGTGACCGCAGACCGCTCAGGCCCACTTCGCACGCAAGGGCCAAGGCAGCACACAAAGGCACGTCGCCCGCCGATCCCGAAAGGCGACGCATCGACGCCCAATACCAGAGCGCTGTTCGGAGTTTCGAGACTGCGGTTCGGGCCCTTCAGAAGCAGAACTACGACAGGGCTGCGGAGATCTTTGAAAAGCTGGTCAACAGCGAGGCCCGCGAGGTAGCCGAACGCGCGCGCGTTCACTTGCGCCTTTGCCAGCAGAGGACGGGCCGTGCGGCGCCGGCTCCCAAGTCGGCCGAAGAGTACTACACGTTGGGCGTGGCCTGTCTGAACACCCGCAACCTTGAACTCGCGGTCGAGCACCTGAGCAGAGCCAACAAGCTGAAGCCCAACCAGGATTATATCCGCTACGCGTTGGCGGCGACGCATGCGCGACAAGGCAATACGGACGCGGCGATCGAGCATCTCCAGGCGGCTGTCACCTTGCGTCCTGAGAACCGCTTCCAGGCGCGTCACGACGAAGACTTCCAGGGGCTGGTCTCCGATTCCCGCTTCCGGCGTCTGCTCCATCCGGCAGGTTCTTAAGCCCCCCGCTCGAACCTGCCACGCCGAGCTTCTCGCAAGGATTCGTATCCCATGATGAGAGTCGTCGCCATCGGGGGGGGGCACGGGTTTGTCGGTGGTCCTGCGCGGCCTCAAACACCACGTCGCGGAGCCCGCGCGTCCTGCCCGGTTTCGGCCCGAGATCACTCACCTCACCGCCATCGTCACGGTCACCGACGAGGGCGGAAGCTCCGGCCGCCTGCGGCGCGACTTCCGCATCCTGCCGCCGGGCGACATCCGCAACTGCCTAGTGGCGCTGGCCGAAGACGAACAACTCCTCACCAAACTCTTCAATTACCGTTTCGCGAGCGGCCACGGCCTGCGCGGCCACAGCCTGGGCAATCTCTTTCTCGCCGCGCTCACTCACCTGACGCACGACTTCTCGAAGGCCGTGCGCCTGTCGAGCGAAGTGCTGGCCATTCGCGGCGAAATTTTCCCCGCCACGCTCTCCGACGTGCGTCTGAAGGCCGTGCGGACGGATGGCGTGGTCATCCATGGCGAGCGCAGCATCACCAAAACCCGCGTTCCCATCCGGTGCCTGCACATCGTTCCCAGCCGCTGCCGGCCGCTGCCGGAAACGCTCGCGGCGATTCGTGACGCCGACCTGATCACGCTCGGGCCGGGCTCGCTCTACACTTCGCTCGTCCCCAACCTGCTCGTGCGCGGCATCCCCGAGCAGATCGCACGCTCGCGAGCCGTGAAGGTGCTGGTCTGCAACTTGATGACGCAGCCCGGCGAATCGCGGGGCTACTCCGCCGCCGACCACGTGCGCGCCCTGCACCAGCACGCGGGGCGCAAGCTCTTCGACCACGTCGTGCTCAACACGCGGCCGCTCTCGCGCGCGCTTCTCGAGCGCTACGCCGCCGAGCGCGCGGAGCCCGTCCAGCTCGACCTCGACGCGGTGCGCGCGCTGGGCGTCAAGCCCCTCGGCGCGGACCTGCTGCTCGAAGACCACGTCGCGCGCCACGACTCCCGCCGCCTCGCCCGACTCCTGCTCTCGCTTGCCAGGCAGCGAGCCCGCTAGCTCGCCGCGGGACGATCTCGTGCCTGCTCCGGGGCGCCGAGACTCCGTCAACCACAACCTTAGGGCGTGAAGCACTTCGGTGAGCGAGGGACGGCGACAAGCAGGAGTCGCCCTCGTGCGCCACTTCGCCCATCGGCCTGACCCAGCGAAAGTGGGGCGCCTCCCGCCGACTACCTGTGGCGGCAGGCTGCCGGGGGCCCCTTGCTTTCCGGTGCCGGCCTGCGCTCCGACCAGAACCGGGAGGCAACCCAAACGCCAAAGGAACCACCGAGAGTCTCAGCGGGGACACTTCTAACGAGGCAAAAAAGGGGACATTTCTACTGGACTTTGACATTAATTCCTCGACAACCGTTGACGGCTTATCGCGACTGTGGTTAGAATCGACATGCTCCATCGTGTGGCCCCGGAGGTGCGCACGTGCAGTCCCAGGCGTCCTGTTCAGGGGTTCGGGGAGTTCCTCACCGTCCTGCGGTTGACTCTTCCAACTTCATCATCTGCTCGGGCAAGGCAATGCTCAGGCGCCGGAGCACTCCCTCGGACACCAGTCGGGGAGATACTGGTTAGCTCGCGGGCGTAGCGGGAGCCATGAGAGGCATCCACGTCTTATGCACTGTTACCTATTCGACTTAGGAAGCCCCGGAGCGTGGGGACAAGATAACACAGGTCACACAAGTCCGGCGCCTATGGGCCTCATGAGGTCGCCGAGTGGGGCCTCCCGCCAAAGCTGGCAACTATAGGAGGCTGTGATGAACTCGCGCAAGACTAGCAACAAGATCCTAACGACCCTGTTGGTGTTGCTCGTGGCCCTATTCGTGGCGGCTGTGCCCAGTGGGGCGGAGCAGAACAAAAAGGAGAAGGAAAATCATCCGACCAAGCCCAGTGCTCCGCCGCCCAAGCAAGTCCGACCCGCGACCCCTAGCGTGCAGCGCACCAATTCGCCGCCCACACAGGTCCAGCCCCATGTGAACGCTACCACGGTCAGGCCGTCCGGTGGCGCTGGCGCATCTACGCGAACGAACCCCTCCGAGTTTAAGTTTGAAAAACCCAAGGACAGGCCTACCGGTGGGGTGGGTACCAATCCACCGACGGCAGTACACGGAGGTCCCGGAACCTATAACCCGGCGGTCAGGCCGTCCGGGGGCGGCGCATCTACACGGACGAACCCCTCCGAGTTTAAGTTTGAAAAACCCAAGGACAGGCCTACCGGTGGGGTGGGTACCAATCCACCGACGGCAGTACACGGAGGTCCCGGAACCTATAACCCGGCGGTCAGGCCCTCCGGCGGCGGCGGTACCAATCCGCCGACGGCAGTGCACGGAGGTCCCGGAACCTACAACCCGGCGGTCAGGCCCTCCGGCGGCGGCGGTACCAATCCGCCGACGGCAGTGCACGGAGGTCCCGGAACCTACAACCCGGCGGTCAGGCCCTCCGGCGGCGTCGGTACCAATCCACCGACGGCAGTACACGGAGGTCCCGGCGTCAACCGCCCCGCATTCCGGCCGCCTCCGAATGCTGCGCGAGTTGCGGCCCCAGGCGGAGGTGTGACGTACAGAGGCGGGAAGGGTCAGCAGTGGACGGTTGACAGGAACAATCATGTTACGGGCTTTTCGAGGCCAGGAATGCAGGCGAGCTTTCGTCCAGACGGAAGGGTGCATTCCGTCCAGGTTACCCGCCCGGACCACAGCGTGATGACAGTCAATCACGGCCTGCACGGTGGGTGCCAGACGGTGGCGGTGCGGCCTGGAGGCGTCCGAGTCGTCACGTATGGACGCAACCGGGGCTTCACTGAGCGGCCGCTCACGCGACCCGGGGGCTACATTTCGCGAACTTACGTGGTCGGGGGTCGGCCCTATGTGCACGTCTACCGGCCGTACTACTACCACGGTGTCCACTACTACCGTTACGTGCCGGCGCACTACTACCGTCCGGCGTATTACCAGTGGGCTTACAACCCGTGGCGGAGGCCCGTGGTATTCTCCTGGGGCTGGGGGCCAGCTCCATGGTATGGGTACTACGGCGGCTACCTCGCTCCAGCTCCTGTCTACCCGACCGCCGCCCTTTGGTTGACCGATTTCCTGCTGGCCGAGAACCTCAAGCTCGCCTACGAGAACCGCCGGGAGTACGAGAATCAACAGGTCGCCGCCACCCCGGAGGTCTCAGCCGGTCCACAGCAGGTCACTCTTACTCCCGAGGTCAAGGCAGCGATTGCTGAGGAGGTCAGACAGCAGCTCGCGGCTGAACAGGCGGCTGCCGCCCAGCCCTCCCAACCCCCTGAGCCCAATGCTCCGCCGCCAACGGTCGGCAATGAAGTGGCGCCTCCGGCGCTGGATCCCAATCAACGCATGTTCGTGGTATCCGAGAATCTGGACGCAATGGAGGGAGGCCAACCCTGCGCGCTGACCCCCGGGGACGTCATTTATCGCACCGGAGACAATTTGATCGATGGCAACAAGGTCGCGGTAAATGTCCTCACCAGCAAAGCAGGAGATTGCCCCGCCAATTCCGCCACGGAGATTGACGTGAACGTGCTGCAAGAGATGCACAACCAGTTCCGGGAGCAGATTGACGCCGGCCTCCAGACCATGGCGACGAATCAGGGTCAAAATGGCTTGCCGTCGGGTCCGCCTCCCGGTGCTGTTGCGGTACCAGAAGGGACGGCGCCACCGGATCCCAGCGCAGGATCTGAGTTGACGCAGCAACAGCAGGAAGCCGATCAGGCTGAGGGAGAGGCGCAACAAGGATCGGGCGGCAGCTAGTGCCGTTCCGACTTATCGCTCCTAAACAGACGGCAGACAGTGCAGTTCCAAAAAGCCACTTGCTGTCTCGGAGGAGTTAGCGCCAGATGGTTGGAACGGCGACTAGAAGCAAGTTCTAGTCGCCCTGCGCGGCCGATACGAACGAAGACAAACCATGGACCGCGCCAAGAAGTCCGCGAGGCCTCCTTGGCCGGGAGGCGTCGCGGCCTCCTCAGTTCCCGCCGCGGGACGTTCTTCGACTGTCAATCCACCGTCACGGAAATTGGCACGTTGTGGCTCGTGCTCGGACCGCTGCCCTGCACGATGACGACCCCGGTTTCCGGCGTGGGTGTGGGCGTAGGCGTGCCGCCGGAGCTCGGGCTGCCGCCACTTCCGCAACTCAGGCTGGCCGCCCACAGGGCCGCGAGCATCACCCCGAGGGCCACCTGCCGGGGGGCCGCGCTCCACAGGAGGGACTGTGGTCCACCCCGACGCGGTCTGGGCAGGACCATCAGTAGGAGGCAAGCCAGCGCCAAGATTGCCAGCAGCCATCCGCCGAACCGGTTGATGTGGGGAGGGGCCGGAAAGGTTGACGCTGAGGACGTAGTGGTTATCGTCACGGTTGTCGAACCGCCCGGACTCTCCGAAGTGGGGTTCACAGAGCAAGTTGTTCCCGCGAGCGTGCTCGACAGTCTGCAGATGAAACTCACGCTGCCCGAGAAGTTGTTAATCGGCGTCACCGCGATCGTGGCGGTGCCGCTGCTTCCGGCATGGATCGTCAGTTTGGACGGTGTCACCCCGAGCCGAAAATCCTCGCTGTTGGTGGAGGAAAACGCACTCCACGCCGTGACCAGGTTCAAGGCATCGATCGACCCGAGTCCGCTCGCCAAGTCGTATCCCACCGCAGCGCTATAGCCGATCGGGCCGCCGGCGGGGCAATCCGTAGTACCCGCCTGGCAGGGTTCCATGTTGTTTCCGGTCGTGATGTCGTGAAACGCCTCTGGTGAACTCGCCGCCAGGGCATAGAGAACGGGGTTAACATTGCCCTGCGGAGAGTTTATCTGCTGGTTAATAAGGGCGACAAGGCCGGCGAAGGTGGGCGCGCCGGCGGAGGTTCCCCCCGCCACGAGTAAATTCTGGCTGCTGTCGCGGTATCCGCTCACACAGCTCCCCTGGGAACAGAACAGCAATCCATCGTGGTCGGTGGAGGCGTTCAAGGAAATGTCCGGGACGTCGCGGGCGTTGTCTGCGGGCACGCCGTTCCCTGTCTGCCAGCTTGGTTTGGGGAAGGAGGCACTCGCTCCGCCGCCCCCGGCCAGGAGGCCGTTCGTTTGCGACGTGCCATTCCAAACGACCTCGGGAATATAGGAAAGGGCCGAAGGGGAGACGTCCTGGGTGGGGGCCGGGAGCCAGTAAGTCCCCGAGCCTTCGTTGAATTCCGTCCCGCCCATTCCCGTTACTTCGGGAAGGCTGGCGGGCGCATCCACGGCCAGGCCGTGTGTGGCAATCGTCACGGGGATATTCGGGTTGGTGGAGAAATCGCAGTCCGTTGCACCACTGTCCCCGCTGGCGGCCACAATGGTCATTCCTTGTGAGTTTGCCTGTTGGGCAAGCACCTCCGCGAACTGCAGGTTCGAGGAACCCCAGTCCTGTTCGCAGGCGCCATAGCTGATGCTGATGACCGGTGCAAGGTTCTGGTCAATGGTGTACTGCAGCGAGTCCAAAACGCCGTTGGCAGTGCCCGAGTTCACATAGAGGATGGTCGCGTTTTTGGCCACGGCTCCGGACCATTCGACGTCCAGACTTGCCTCGGTGAGGTCCGCTGAGACGACGCCCGGATCGGGTGAGCCGGGAATCAGAATGACCGTGGGGTCGTTCGCGGGCAGCCCCGAGGCTCTGCGAAACGCTTCGACATCACTCATCAGGATGTTGGTCTGCCCCATCACCGCGATCGACTGCCCCGTGCCATCGATTCCCGTGGCGTAAAGGCTGTTGACGTCGTAGATGGTGGCGAAGTCGCCCGGGGCGACGAAAGTGTTTCCGCTGATGCTGGAGGTGAAGTTCGGGTTGGGCTCAGTCTTCACGTGGCGGAAGACGCTACGCGGTTTAAGGCGGTAATTGTCCAGCGCGTGAATGCCCAAGACCACGTCCGCGAGGGCGCTGGGCACGCAAGGCTCCGTCGCGTTGGCATAGTACGTCTCGCCGTTGAGCGAGAAGTGGTGAATCTCCGTTTGAAAAGCTGCTTGCACCTGCGCTGCGGTACCCGAGAAAGAGACCCAATTGCGGCTGCGAGCCGTCTGGGTTACCTGGAAGCCCTGCGCCTGAAGCCAGGCCGCGACCTGGTTAATATCATTCTGGCTCAGCCCAAATCGGTCGGCGTATTGCTCCGGCGTCAGCCATTGATGATAGCGCGGCGAGGAGGGGTCCTGCTGCTCCTCGAGGAGCGCGGTGAGGTCCGCCTGCTGGCTCTGGGTGAGCTTGAACATGAGGGAGATGTTTTCGAGCTTGAAGGAACCCTCGACCGGTCCCATGTCGTTTTCAGGCCGGAACATGGTGCGGACATTGCCCCGAAGTGCGACCGGCGAAGCGTTGTCAATCACCTCCAAAATGCGCTCTCTTCCCGGCGATTGGGTGAACGCAAACGGGGTTAGAGAGAAAACCAGCCCCAAGACTGCAAGCCATTTCACCCACAAGATTGCTTTGCGTCGCATAAACCTCCCCTCAAGCGAGAGTCTGTGCTCCCGGAACGTGCAGCGCTATTATAGTCCGGAAGGGTAGTGGCTAGTTGCGGGTGCGCGTGCACGCCGCGGGGACTGTACAGCGCGCAGAGCCCTCCCGCACATGAGCGGGGCATCCGGAGCCGGCGAGCAGGTTTTCACAAAGCTCCCGTCGCCCGCTTTTGGGTAGTGAGTCAGTTTGCTGTCGCAGCGGCGACTTCGCAAGGCGGGTCGCCAAAGGGCGGCGTAAAGCCGCCTCTACCTCCACAACCAAGCGCTAGTACGCGTAGTATCCGAAGGGCGCCGACACGCCGCTCGGCGCCGTCGTGCCCAGGATCCCTACGAACACGTTCTTGCCATAGAAGAATGGCATCCCAAAGTCGGCGTAGTCCGTCGAGATGCCAGTCCCGCTATCGCCCCCCAGGTCGTTGAAAGCCGTGTTCGCCAGAGTGCCGAACAGGGTATCGGCGTTGCCAATGCTGAACGTGAGCGGCCCCGAGGTGCCATTTGTTCCCGTGTTGGTGACCGTGAAACTGACGGGCGAGCTTGGACAATACCAGCCGGGAGCGTCCGAACACTCGATGATCCCCGTCGGGCCCAGGGTAGTCGCATCCAGGAAGTAGAAGCCCGTCGAGCCCGTGTCGAGAAAGCCCGGGTAAGAGACACCATTGGTTGTCGGATAGGTGGTCTGGATATTGCCGAAGGCGTCGGTCGCGTAGACTTGTGCGCTGCCGAGGGCGTTGTTGGTTTGGGTTCCGATCCCGAAAGTCAGCGTCCCGGAGACCGTGGCCTGTCCACCCGCGGGAATGGAAGGCAGGGAAAGCAACACGCCGTTATTGTCCTGCGCAAAGAGCACGACGGGGTTCCAAACCTGGTCCGCCAGGGGCACGGCGGGTACCTGGCAGACGCCGCTGGGGCAAAGAAAGTATTGGGATGGAAGCTGGGCGGAAGCCGAAGTGCAATTGCCCCCACAATCCTGTGGGAAGTTGCCAATACCCAGGATGCCGTTGCCGCCGAGCGCCGCAACCGTATTAAGGCTGACCCCGTTGCCGAGGCTGAGGCAGCTCGAAGGCACGGCAAAGCCGGTGTTGGGAGCGTTGATGAGCTGCAGGGGAACCGACGAGGCCGTTTCCCCAGCCAACTGAATGTCTGCCACCGCCACCGGTCCCCAGGTGTACGAGGCGTCGGCAAACTGGAAGCACTCTTGCAGCACATTGGTACTCGAATCCGTAATCGTGGGCAGCGTGAGGTTGACCGCGGATGAGAGGACGCGCAGCCCCGAGGAACCCGTATCCAGTTCGACGTTGGAGATCGTCTGGCAATTCGTGGTGCCCGGCATGCAGATGGTGACATCCGCAAAAGCCATATTCACAGACAGGCTGGTAGGCCCCGAGTTGACCTCCACAGCCACCGTGTTGGCCACGGGCGTCGGGGTGCTGCCTCCTCCTCCACTGCTGCTGCCGCAACCCACCAGAAAGATCAAGCCCGTGACGACTGCAAGAAAACGGCCCAGCGTGGCCGTCGAAGCATTCCTGAGGGTCATTGCACCACCTCCGCGGAAATGTTGTTAGGCAGAAGACTGGGTACATAGGCACGTCCGCGGAAAAACCGCATGTGACCGCCGCTCACCAACACGAGCTTGTCGGTCCGCACGATCAGCGGCCCACGGTTCCGGCGCGCCCGGGATTGCACGGCCTGCTGGACTTCCGTCGAGTAGGACCCCAACAACTGCTGCAGGTTGGGCATGAACGGCGCCTGCCAGGAGATCCCAAATACCTTACCGTCCGGTGAGACATATTCCCTGACAATGGTGCCGTTCGGCGAGGTGATTTGATGGAGTTTATAGCCCTGACGGACCTCCGCGCGAATCTCACCACGCAAAACCTGCTGGTCCAGACTCACCGACGACTCGTACTCGCCCAGGACTGCCCATGCCGGGGCAGTTCCCAGGAATAGCATCACCAAGACTCCGAAAGTCGTTTTCATATGTTCCCACCCGTGCCTTTCTTCAAGGTTTTCCAGTGGCCCCGACTACTTGGACGGCTTTCCCCCCACGAAAGGTTACACGTGGTATGTCAAATCGGGTAGTGACTCATTTTGACGCCAATAGCTCCGAGGTTTGATCCCCGCAGGGGATCGATAGAGTAGCCGGGGGTAACGCCCCCGGAAAGCGAGCCTCCTGCGGCGCTGACCCTAGAAGGGGTCACACCCGTTTCCTGCCGCACTGCTGAAGGCAGGCCACATGCGACCCTTCCAGGGTCGGCTGATGACTGGCCCTCCGTCCGGGGGCGCGGCGGGAAGCGCGTCCGCCGACAGCAGACGGGTGGTCGCTCCGAGGTCCCAAGTTCGCCCACTGCCCCGGTCCACGACCTTGATCCCCACCCTCCCCAAGGCTAACGGAAAAACAGCCCCAACTCGGGCAAAATGTTTGGATTGCAAAAGGTGGCAGAAAGGTTTTCTGCAAGTCTGTCAAATAACTAAAAAAACCTTACATCCGACTCAGGCCAAAACCCAGGGATTGCTCGAAAGTGCGTAAAGCGCGCGTCCGTTCCACGTCGAGCATGGCCGTCAGCCGCTGGGCGCCCGGCAACGCGGCTCCTTCCGTGAGCTGAGCGAAATCTGCCTCCATGCTTACTGCGCCGTGGACCGGTCGAGTTTCCACCGCCTCAATCAGCTTGTCGGTTTGCCCCACGACCAAGTGCGAAGCCCGCCCCCGCACCTTTCACGCCGCCTTCATTTCCGATCTGCGCAGTTCCGTCACCAGCCGGTCGATCACGCTTTCCAGGATCGCCAGCGCGGCTCCGACGTTCCCGAGGTTTCCCTGCCGGGCCATCTGCTCCAAATCTCGGGCGGCGTCGAACGCCTGAGGCGCCACCATGTCCCCCAGGGAACCCTTGAGCGCGTGGGCGGCCCGCTCCAGCGCGGATGCTTCCTGCCGGGCGAACGCCTCGCGGATTCCCTTCATCAGCTTGGGGCACTCTTCGAGAAACATTCCCACGACCTCCGCCCCCAGCAGCTCGTCTCCGTCCAACCGGCTCAGGAAGCGGGCCTTATCAAAGACCGATTCTTGGTGAGGTTCTTCCTGCTCTGGCTTGGCGGACTCCACAGCCGCGCCGACACCCGTTGGCTTCTCGGCCACCCGCTGGATCACCTCGAAGAGGTCGTTGGCGCGGATGGGCTTGGCGATATAGCCGTCCATGCCGGCAGCCCGGCAGCGTTCCTCCTCGCTCCCCAGGGCGCGGGCCGTCATAGCGAGGATCGGCAAGTGCCGGCCGGTGTTGAGCTCTTTCTCTCGGATGGCCCGTGTGACCTCCAGCCCATTCATCCGGGGCATCTGCACATCCATCAGCACGAGGTCGAAACCCTCTGCGTTCATGTTCTCCAGGGCTGCCAGGGCCTCAACGCCATCGACCGCCACCGTGACTTCGAGGCCGCGCTTTTCCAGAAGGTGCCTTGCCAGCACCCGGCTCACCTCGTTGCTCTCCGCCAGCAGGATGCGTAGGACACGCCCGAGCTCCTGCGCGGAGCCACGCATCTGGGCGTGCCCCTCTCGCGCCGACGCGGACTTATCAGGCACCCTGACCATTGCCTCGGCCAGATCTGATTCCCGAACCGGCTTGGTGAGATAGTCCATGGTTCCCAGTTCCCGGCAACGCGGCGCCTCGCGCCACGCGTCATGGGGAGGAAGCATCATCAAGATCGCCTCCGAAAAACCCGGGATGCGGCGCGCTTGCTCGGCTAAGGCGAAGCCATCCCCGCACGGCATTTGCGCGTCGAGGAGCGCCCAACGGAATGGCGACTCCGAATTTTGCGCGCTGCGGATCACTGCCAGGGCGGCTTCCGTGCTTTCCGCAAGGGTGGGAATCATTCCGTGGTGGCGCAGGATTTCCCCCACGATCTCGCGGCTGGCCGCATGGTCATCCACCACCAGCACGGGTAGTCCGCGCAGAAGGTCGCGGGGCGTCTCTTCGCGGGGGCAGGCGGCGCCTTCCACCCGACCCAGGCGCACGGTAAAGTGAAAGGTGCTTCCTTTCCCTAACTCGCTCCCCACCCAGATGCGGCCTCCCATCATCCCTATGAGCTCCGCGCAGATCGCCAATCCCAACCCCGACCCCTCGAAGCGGCGGGTCATGGAGCCATCCACCCGCTTAAAGGCTTCGAAGATCATCTGCAGCTTGTCGGCAGGAATCCCTACCCCCGTGTCGGCCACGGTGAAGTGCAGCCCTACAGTGCTGGCCTCCTGCGATTCCAGCCCCGCGCAAACCACTACTTCGCCCTGGTCGGTGAATTTGATGGCGTTCCCCACCAGGTTCACCAGGACTTGCTTCAGGCGCACAGGGTCACCAAGCAGCGCCGACGGAATCCTGGGCGATACCCCGTAAGCCATCTCCAGCCCCTTGCGATACGCCTGGATCGACAGGGGGCGGAGAGCCTCATCCACCGCCTCCGCCAAGGAGAAGGGAGTGGACTCGAGTTCGAATTTGTGCCCGTTGATTTCGGAAAAGTCCAGAATATCGTTGATCAGCGCCAGCAGCGAGTTGGCCGACGATTCCACGAGTTCCAGATGACGGCGCTGCTCGGAGTTCAAGTCCGTGGCGAGCGCGAGCTCCGTCATGCCGATGACTGCATTCATGGGCGTGCGGAGCTCATGGCTGATGTTGGCCAGGAATTCGCTCTTGGCGCGATTGGCTTCCTCGGCCGTTTTCATGGCTTTCTGCATCTCCACCTCTACTTGCTTGCGCTCGGTGACGTCGTGGGAGACGCCGAAAGTTCCGAGGATGTTCCCGTTGGTGTCACGCAAGGGCATCTTCGTGGTCGAGACCCAGGTCACATGGCCATCCGGCCAGGTTTCCTTCTCCTCCTTGCCCAACACCGGCTGGCCCGTCCTGATTATTTCCTGCTCATCGTTGTAAGCCCCTTGGGCGTGTTCTGCGGTGAAGAAGTCGAAGTCGGTCTTGCCGACCGCTTGGGCAGGGTCGTTTAGCCCAAACTCGTTAGCGTGTGCCTTGTTGATCCGGGTAAAGCGGCTCTCGCGATCCTTGAAGTAGATCATGTCGGGGAGATTGTCCAGGAGGGTACGGAGCAAGTGTCTCTCCTCCATCAGCGCCACTTCCCCCCGCTTGCGTTTGGTGATATCGCGGACAATCGCCGAGGCGCTGACCACCTTTCCGTGCTCGTCGCATATGGGCGAAATGCTGACCAACACGTCCCTCCTGCTGCCATCCTTGCGCGTGCACACCGTCTCGAAACGAGAAACCTCTTCCCCGCTCCGCAGGAGCTCGGGAAAACGCTTCAGGTCGCTAGCATCGTCCGGCGGAACCAGGGTTGCGACCTCCCTCCCCACGATCTCTTCGACCGCGTAGCCGAAAAGCCGTACGGCCCCCTCGTTCCAGCTCAAGATATGGCCCTCGAGCGTGGCGCTGATGATGGCCTCGTCGGAAGATTGCACGATGGCCGCCAATTGCGCCCGGGCTTCCTCGCCTGCTTGCGAAGGGTGATGTCCTGCTCGATGGCCACGAAGTGCGTGATCTCCCCGCCTCTGCCGCGGACCGGCGTGATCGTTAATTCTATGGTATGAAGCGTTCCGTCCTTGCGACGGTTAACAATCTCGCCTCGCCACACCCGGCCGGAGAGAATGGTGTCCCACATGTCTCGGTAGAACTCCGGGCTGTGCGTCCCCGACTTGAGCAAGCGGGGATTCTTGCCCACGACCTCCCCCAGAGCATAGCCCGACAAGGTCGTGAAGGCGGGATTGACCCATTGGATGGTGGCCTCAGGATCGGTAATGACGATGCCGGGGGCTGCTGCCTCCAGAGCGGCGGCCTGCAGGCGAAGCTGCTGCTCCACCCGCTTCCGCTCCGTCACGTTACGGGCGACGCCCTGCACGCCCACAGACTTGCCGTGCTCGTGGATCAACCGCGTGCGAATATCCACGGAGAGCCGGGCACCGTACTTCGTGATCAGCTCGACTTCAACGTCTTCCACCGGTTGTCCCTCAGCGGTGCTGATGAGGGCCCGGCGCAGGAGATCCCGGTATTCGGGTGCAACGATTTGCGCAATGTTCATGTGCAGGGCTTCTCCCCGCGCATAGCCGAGGACCAGTTCCGCCGTGTTGTTCCAGGAGGTGAAGTTCCCCTTGAGGTCGCGGGTATAAACGATGTCGATGGCGTTTTCGAGCAGGTCACGGTAGCGTTCCTTCAAGGCTGCCTCGCGCCGCAGCCATTCGCGAATCTCCTCCGTCTTGGCCCGCACCTGCCGCCGCAGTATCACCGCCCAGGCCGCCGTGGCGAGCACCACCGCAACCATCAACCCCAGCACCCAGCCCACCTGTTCCAGGTTCCAAGGGGAAGTCTTCTCCAGCAGCACCACGCCCGCCGGCGAGCCGACCAGCAGTTGGAACGCTTGAGGAGTTCCGTTTTCGTCCGACTGCACCTCACAAATCCCTGTGATCCGAACACGGCTGCCCCGCTTCAGCGGCGCAAGCACCGCCTGCACGTCGGAGCCTAGAATCCGAGCCTGAAAAGCTACTCCGCCCGACTGCACCACCAGCGCCGGCAAGCCGCCTTCTACGGCCAGGTCGAACACCCGACCCTCCAGCCGCACCAGGTAGCTGTCGTAGTTCCCCTGCAACGCCTCTGCCGCACTGATGTCAGCCGGCACGGGTGGAGGGCCCCTGCCGACCTTGCGGAATACGGCGTCCTCGAGTCTATGTGAACCCTCACCCACTGCCGGGAAGCCCCATACCTCCACTGCGTCGCCGGGCTGAACGCCGGTCTGCTGGCTCGTCTCTACCAGGAGGCTGTCCGTGGCATCCATGATGTACAGCGAGCGGAAAGGCCACTGCAGCGTGACCACCCCACGGACTTTCACGCGATGGCCCGAGGTGGTTCCCGCGCTCAGGCGCATAAACTCGCTGATAGATTCCAATGGCGGAGCCCCCGCCGTGAGCGGGCTCGGTTCCTTTACGCGGACAAAGGTGAGATCTGGAACGTGGATGACAACGCCTACCCACTGCTGTTTTTGATTGAAGATGCCACCGCAAGCGCCGCGGACCAGGATTTTGGAATCTATCAGTTCTACTCGTGCGCTCTCAGGGTATCGCCGGACTTGCACCCTGACCCGGTCTGACCCCACCGCGACCGTGAGCTGAAGATCCTTCGACCCCGCATCGATCTGCGCGGAACGAACGATACCTTCAAGTTCAACCCATTGGCTGTCTGCCCGCCCCAAAACTAGTTGTTCATAGCGAGGTCGTTGCGGGGGTGGCAGCGGCGCACGGCCCAGAACGTGGATCGCCGCCTTCTCGATCTGGTTCGCGAACAACCCGTGACCGGTGAGTCCCTTAACCTCCACGAACTGACCCGGTTCGAGATGCAGATCCGCCTCGGGCCCTACAACGTAGATGCCGCCTGTGGAATCCTGAACAAAAAGCTCCCGCCTTGGCCCACCGTAGTAGGTGACCACAGCCCGCACTCGGACCGGATAGCCGAGACTCGCTTGTTTGGCAGGGAGCGCGCGAATGTCACTCACGCGCGCCAGAACCGGAGGCGACAGGGGGCTCGCCGGGACGCTGCCTTGCTGCCCCCACGAGTCCTTCAGACCCAGACAAAAGAATGAGATTAAGACAACAATAAGGAATCTCGGTGCCGACCGGATATGCATCGCCGCGGCCAAGTCTCCCTGCTCTTTCGTCTCAGGCCTGCCGAACCGTTCGGAGTCTAGCCGCCTCGCGCCGAGGGGTGGCGCTTCCAGACGCATTCCGGCAGTCTGCCGGCCTCAGGGCAGAAGGCGACGCCCTCCGGGGATGAGACAAGCTTCTGAACACACGAAGTTCCCCGGTCTGCCCACGGGGCCCTCCACTATTTTTTCGGCAGAACGCCCGAGAACTTGACGGAAATGTGCCGCGAACTGAAGCATCTCATGGAGGACAGTATGGCGCCTTTCCCCTCCCCGGCGCCCCGCCCAACCCGGTCGCCCTGCGCCGAGGGCTCCGTGCTCGTCCCGCGTCACCCACTTCTGCATGTCGCGGAGGACTTTGCTCCAGCGCAAGGCGGGACAGCCAAGCACCCGAGGCGGGGTCTTCCCCCCTCACAAACCTGCCGACAAACCATGGAGCGCAGTGCGCAACGCGGCTCGGCCGCCGCGAGGACTTATTGACTGTCGCTCCTCACTCAGGTCACTGGGCCTCAGGTGGGTCAGCTGTCCTCACGATACGGGTGGTTAGAGGGGAGGTCACCAGAACTCGTCGGAATCCTATGAAGCGAGTTGGCGACTCACTCCCGCCGTACAAGGGAAGACCTGTCCCACCCAAGCCTCAGCCGGGAGCGCTCCTGCTTGCCGGCGGAGGTATAATGCTAGGGGTAGCACGGGAATACGGCAGCCACAGCAACTCCGCGCCCCGACATGCGGAGCATTCGCCCGGAAGGTAGAGGCAATTCCTGAATTGCTCCCCCGCATCCAAACCTTGCGGCAAAGAAAGCGCCCGCTGTGGCTGCAAGCAAAGGTAGTTCCTAAATCGTTTTCACTTGTAGAAAATACTTAACGGAGCGTCATCATGCGAAGAAAAGAATTCATCAAGGCAGCGTGCACTTTAGGGGTCTGCTCTTGCGCAGGTCTCGGGCTGTGGGCAGAGGACTCTGCTGCTCCCGCTCAAAACCCCAGCCCCGATGTCGAGCAGCTCAGGGGCAAGCTGGATTTCATAAGGAAGAGGTTCGCGAAGCTGGTAGCCATCCTGCACTCCAATGTAGACGAAGACACGAGGAAGAAAATCTTCGAGTCCCTGGGCCGGGAGTGCGCCCGGGAATTCAAGAATCAGACCGGACCGTTCCAGGGCAACCCCCGGGGCTTTGTCGAGCAAGTTCAGAAATGGTGGGTGGAGAAAGCTGAGTACGACGAAGCGGCCGGAACCCTACGAATCACAGACAAGCAGCGCAACTGCAGTTGCCCGTTTGTGAACGAACAACTGACGCCCCCCGAATTCTGCAATTGCACCCTTGGCTGGCAGAAGGAAACCTACACCATGATCTTCGGGAAGTCGGTGGACGTGGAGCTCGAGGAGTCCATCCTGCGCGGCGGCAAGCGATGTATCTTCAGAATCCGGGTGGCGAAGAGCGCCGCGTGATTTTGGGCGTTCCGGGATTCACGCCGGTTCTCCAGTCGTAACGCCGCTGCCGAGGAGAAGCCGCACATCCCGGCATGGCAGGCGAGGTGCATCGTGTCTTCGCCGACATGCGTTCGCAGCCGTTGGGGCCGTAGAGGTTCTCCTTGGCCGGCAGAGCCTCAAGACAGAGGCCGCTGAGATGCTCCGCCCTGCACCCATCCGGTGCGGGGTTCCGTGCCCTCTGTGTGAAGCCTGAGAGGCACGGAGGCCAAGGAAAACGCAGGGAGAGATCGTCTTCTGCTCGCAATATGGAAGTGCGTGCTGACGATTCGATTGTGTTTTGCCCTCAGGAGCCACGTCAGGGTTTTCCCTGATCTGTTTTGCCTGGCACACCTGAGACCAGCCCGGAAGCTCGCAGCTCCTTCAGCGTCTTTCGGGTCGACTCCGCGAACTCGCCGTGGGGATCGGCGCGCAGATAGGCCTCCATTTCCGCCTGCGCCTTGTCATACTTCTTCCAGTTCCGGTAAAAGTCCGCCAGTTGCAGGTGGAAGGCAGAGGGAAGCTGGGCATTGAGCGCTTGCGTCTTTAGATACTCCTGCTCAGCGGTTTCATATTCACCCAAGCCCTCCTTGGCGTTGGCGAACCGATAGTGCAGGCGCCATTCGTTGGGAAACTGTCGCAGCCCTTGCTCCAGGGTCACGGCACATTCCTGATATTTCTTCTGGCCTTTCAGGAGCACCGCCAACTGTAGGTAGGCGTCCAGAAATCCTCCATCGCACTTGATCGAGTTGCGGAAGGCCGATTCCGCCTCCACCCACTGCTGCTGCCGGCTGAGGGTCACGCCCAGCGCCGTCTGGGCGCGCGCGTAGCAAGGATCTGCGGCCACCGCCTTCTCCAAATGCATCCGCGCCTCCGCGAGGTTTCCGCCGTCCAGCTCGCGCGCGCCTTTTTCAAACTCTCTCCGCGCCTGCTTGGGGGCAGCCAAGTCCGTAGCCGTGTCAGCCGGCGGGGGAGGGGTCCTGGTGATTATGGGGACCAAATAGACCATGGGGCGCTGGGTAACCCCATAAGTCATGTCGATGTCTTGAGTTACTGTCTGAAACCCCTTGGCTGTCACAGTGAGCCGGTAGGTGCTTCCTGTCAGATCGTGAAATTCGAACTTTCCGTTGCTGCCCACGAACTGCTGATCGGAAGGCTGACCTTCCGCCTCTTCCAGCCGCACCGTAATGTCTAGGGGGAGTGGCTTGTTATCGGTCGTGCGCACTTGGCCCGCAATCATGCGCCCTGCTCGAATGTCCATACGCATCGGCTGGTCCACTTGGCCCATTACCCACATTGGGCCGAGCGCCATCCAGGCCGCGAACATGGCAACTCTGGCACAACCCGACCAGGCGATACCGGAAGTTCGGCGACACACCACAACGTCACCTCCTGTCTTGCAGGTTACGGCAGACTCCACGCGAGGAGGCCAGGAGCGCAATCTCCCGCCCCGGATGGACGTAGCATAGCACAACTTCACCCGCGTGCGGTTGGGAGGCCCAGTTCGCACCTCCTGTCCGCCGGCGGGCGGAGCGGGACCCGCACATTGCAAGAGGGAAAAAGAAGGTGTATACCAGCCCTCAGCCGGGAAAACTGGAGGTCCCGGTGCAGGTTCGTTGGCAGCATCGGTTCTTCTCCGTAGTCCGGAAGTCCAATCCTCGATGAGGTAGAACTCGAATGGCTAAGGTGCGGGTGCGGTACACAGATTACTTTGCCCAGACAATCCAGCGCATGCGAGAGGACGGCTTGCTGCTGGTCACCCAGGGCGCGGACGGAAAACCTAATGTCATGACTATTGGCTGGGGGACGATCGGGTCCATTTGGTCGCGGCCGGTTTTTATCGTGCTGGTCAGGCCTTCACGCTACACCTACACCCGGCTGGAGCAGGCGAGCGACTTCACCGTCAATGTGCCTCCCCGGGAGCTGGCAGCGACCGCGAGCCATTGCGGGACAGTTTCAGGGCGTGATCACGACAAATTCCAGGAGATGCACTTGACGCTGATTCCCAGCCGCGAGGTGCGCCCCCCCATCATCCAGGAATGCGTCGTGCACTATGAGTGCCGAACGCTGCATCGCAATGACGTCGTGCCTGACGCGCTCGCGCAGGCCGTGCGCGAAGAGGCCTACCCGAACGGAGATTTTCACCGCATCTACTTCGGGGAGATCGTCGCCGCCTACGCCGACGAGGACGCCGCGCTTCGCTTGCACGGTCAACCAGCCATCAAGTAGCGCCCGCCGCGGCGGGTTCTTGGGGTCTGCGCCTTTTGGCGTTCAAATCCTGGCCGCATGCGGGCAAACGGGGCTCGATCAATCTACGCGCTCGCCGATTGACAATGTGACACAAAATGTGTCACGATGGCGTCATGCCTAACGTGAACATTCGCCAACTCCGGGACACGCGGCGGCTGAAGGCTTGGCTGCGCGCCGGCAAGACCGTGGAACTCCGGGAGCGAGACCGGCTTATCGCCCGCATTGTTCCGGTGGCCTCGCCTGCAAGACCCCACCAGTATCCCGACTTCGCCGCCATGCGCCGGGAGATCATCGGCGACCGCATCCTTCCCGGAGCGGACTTGCTGATCGAAGAGCGGGAGCGAGCGCGCTATTGAGCACCTACGCCGACACGAGCTTCCTGGTTTCGCTCTATCTAACCGACGTGCACTCAGCGGAGGCCGGGCGCCGTATGGCTTTCGGTCCGGTCGTGTGGCTGACACCCATCCATGTGGCCGAGTGGACTCATGCCATCGAACAGCACGTTTTTCGGAGGCTGGTGTCGCGAAGCGAGGCGGACCGGTTACATAAGCGGTTTCAGCAACACCGGGAGAGCGGCTTGTGGGTGGAAGTCGCTCTGCCGGAATCAACCTTTGACGTTTGCGCCCAACTGGCCCGCCGTCACGGAGCCCGGCTGTGCCTGCGGACTCTCGACACCTTGCACGTCGCCTCGGCGCTCGAGTTGAAGGCCGAGCGCTTCTGGACCTTTGACGAGCGGCAGAAGAAGTTAGCGCGGGCCGTGGGCCTGAAAACCGCCTGACACGAGAAGACGTAAGGAGCCCGTGGCGCAGCCTTGGGCTTCAAGGCTGCGGCCCTTCACGTTCAAATCCCGGCGCCGTTACTGTTCGGTTTGGTGAAAGTCGCGGCTGGCCAGGGGCCACCCCCGTGCCGGGGCAGGAATGGACTCACCTGGCCCCCACCCCGGCGGAACCTGCGTCCAGTCCGACTGGCTGAGTACTGTACCTACTCCATATATTCTGAATAAATGTAGTCCCTGTTCTTCTGCTTTGCGTGGCAGCTAAAACAGTCCTTCATATCCTTCACAGAACCCGTGGTTTGATTGTCCTGGAAACGTTCAAAGCCCCAGCCCCCCGTGTCCGTATAAACCTTGGAACTCTTCTTCATCACGTAAATGGCCTTCAGAGACCGAGGCTCGATCGCCCCCTGGGGGGTGCTGATGTCAAAGAGTTCGAGGGCGAACATCGAACCATCCGGGTAGGGTTTGCCATTCTTTAACGAGGGCCAGCCGATGTCATTTACATAAACGTTGTGGAGGCCTCCAAACCTGTCAAACAGTTTGTTCTCTTTGCTGAAGATCACCTTGGTCGTGACGTGCCTCCACTTGCGGGGATCGTTGGGATAAGCGGGATAGGCGATGGCGGGTTTCTTCTGAGCCTGAGCCACTAAAGTCCCCAGGCTCGCCGCCGCGGCCACGAAAACCATCAGTAGAACCTTGGTGCGCGACGTCATATTGGGATACCTCCTCATCGTATGTTCGCGTGACTTCCGAACTACGTGAGCAGAGAAAAGGCTTTCCTGGGCACCCATTCTAGCGCAGTTGTTCTCTATCCTCCACGTCTTCCGAGGGGGAAAATAACCTTGGCCAGGAGGATGCCTAGTTGTTTAATAAGTGCTGAGTGAAGGGTGCGCTCGATCATACCGATTCCTCCCATCCAACCCGTGAGTCTGGGCAGCATGCGAGGTGACACGTGATCCCTGAGAATCAACTTGCCAAAACCTGTTGAAGCAGATGCGAGATGGCTGGTTTTGTTTCTCACTCACTCAGATCGGAGGCTTGCCCAGCGCTCGAACGCGTCTGGAATTCGAACCTGGCGCGCTGGTGAGGATATGTTTCAGCGTTGTCACAATCCTCTGAGCTGCCCTGCCATCACCGAAAGGATTGCGCCGTCTGGTGAACCTGGCGTAGGCCTGCTGGTCATCAAGCAACTGCCCGACCGTGCGCACAATCACGTCGGCCGATGTGCCGACAAGCTTACACACTCCCGCCTGCAGGCCCTCGGGGCGTTCCGTGTTCTTTCGCATCACCAGGACGGGGCGTCGCAGGGACGGCATTTCCTCCTGGATGCCGCCTGAGTCAGTGAGGCCCAGGTAGGCCGAGCTGAGCAGCCACACGAACTGGGGATACTCCAAGGGATCGATCAAGTGGATTCGGTCGATTCCTGCCAGCATGGGCCGCACGACCGACTGCACGTTGGGGTTGGGGTGAACAGGGAAGACAATTTCGATATCGTCCCGCTGCGATGCCAGGCGCTGCAATCCTCGGCAGATACTCGTGAGGCCGGGCCCGAAATTCTCGCGGCGATGAGCCGTCACAACGATAAGCTTACGCGCCTCGAGTTTGAATCCTTTAAGCTGAGCGAGAGCCGGGGGACGACGTAACACCCGAGCGCGGGTCTCCAGAAACGCATCGACCACGGTGTTGCCCGTGACGAAGATCCGCTTCCTGGGAATCCTTTCCTTCAGAAGGTTGATCCGAGCCCAGCTTGTAGGCGCAAAGTGCACGTCCGCCAGATGCGAGACCAGCCGGCGGTTGATCTCCTCCGGGAAAGGCGAAAACCGGTCCAACGTCCGCAGACCCGCTTCGACGTGGCCCACGGGCACACGGTGATAGAAAGCCGCCAGACTCGCCACCATGGCGGTTGTCGTGTCTCCCTGCACCAGAACCATGTCAGGCCGGTGGGGACTGAGCACCTCATGGAACCGGTCGAGAATGCGAGCCGACAGCTCGCACAGCTCTTGATTGGGCCGCATGACATCCAGATCGTAGTGCACTGGGATGCGAAACCAGCGCAGAATCGGCTCCAGCAGGTGCCGGTGTTGTGCGCTGATGCAGACGCTGGTCTTGAATTGATCTGGAAAACGCCGAAGCTCATGGATCACTGGGGCGAGCTTAATGGCTTCGGGACGCGTGCCAAATACCACAAGGACATGAAAGCGTTTGCCACTCATGCAGTGTATTTCTCAGGGCCAGAGGGTTGGAGTGTGGTGAAGCGAATGCTCCGCTTTGGGAAGAAAACCTCTACGGGGTATCCATGCACCTTCCGGAAACCACAATAACTGTCGGGCCACACCACGGGTCAGGCTGTTCCCACTTGGACGCGTTCAGTCTTCGCCCATTTCATCTCCCGGTGAACGATGAAATCGTCGTAAAAGGCCACTGCCACCACGGGAATCCAAAGCTGGCAGTAAGTGAAGTACATCACGACGGTCAGCAGAATGTTGGCCACGGAATCCTCGCCCCGCTCACAGGAGAGCGCGATGACGAGCTGCAGAACGAACGTCGCATAGGCGAGGATCCAGACGAGGCTGTAAGGTCCGGGTACATTGATGTTGATCAGGCGGGCGAGGCAGAGGACGAAAAGGATATCGGAGGCCACTACGGCCAGGAAGAAGAAGTAATACAACAAGTGCGAGGAGAGTATCTCGAAGGCAATGCGACGCGGCCGGGCACGCAGGAGCTTGAAGGCATGTTTCTGCATTACATAGTTGAAGCCCCGGACCCAGCGCCGGCGCTGTCGAAACCAATTCAGCAGGGATTCCGGTTCCTGCTCCCAGCTCACCGAGGTGGGAACGAGCTGGACATAGTAGCCGGCCTCATAGAGGCGAACCGTCAGTTCAGAATCCTCCGTCAGTGCCCGCTCGTCCCAGCCCCCGACTCGTTCGATAACCGCCCTGTGAACCACGTAATTCGTGCCGGGCAGCATCGTCAAGCGCATCAGCATCCAGCGGCCGGCCTGGACAATCCACTGGAAGCCGATGCCCTCGATGTTGACGAGCCGGGTCAGAAGGGCGCGGCGCCGGTTCCAAGCTCGGTACATCCCCACCGCCGCGGCGAGCTCGGGGTGGCGCACCAGATGTACGGCCAGCGAGCGAAGAGCGCCGGGCTCGGGAAGGTTGTCGGCGTCATAAACGGCGAGTACGGAATGCCGGGTGTAGGGCAAGGCATAGTTGAGTGCGCTAGCCTTGCCCCGCGCACTGAGGTCAGGGGGAACCTCCAGCAGCCGAACACGGCGATCTGCGCTGAAGCTGCGGATGACCTCGGCGGTGTTATCCGTACTCCCATCGTTGATCAGGAGGAACTCGATTTTGTCGGCCGGGTATTCCAGCCCCTGCAGGGCGCGAATAGTATGCGCGATGACCCGCGCTTCATTGTGACAGGGGACCAGCACGGAAATGCCGGGCAACTCGGAATCAGGAAGCTCCGACACATCCTGCGCAGCCTTGCGAGTCCGCCGGTAATAAATGTGCCCGAGGAAAAAGAGCACTGACTGGTAGCCCAGCATGAACCAAATCAGGGCGACAGTGCCCACAAACAGCGCGTCGATGACCCAATGCGAGTACGACATGGACTCTTATCCATTACGGTTTATAAGCCGCGCCAGCCGAAGTTGCAAGTAGACAATTACCATCAAGGCCGTCACCAGGATGCCGAAGGCACCGATGGCCCAGGAAGACGCCCAGCCTACCACGTTCACGGCCACGCCGGCTTTGGTGTTGGTGATGACCATAACACGGTGGTCGCCGGCGGGGAAGGCAACGGCCCAGTTTCGATTGCTTCGCTCGATCGGGAGCGTCATCTGTGCGCCGTCGACGAGGATGTCGCGCGGCTGCTGGTCAAACGTGATGATGGCCCGGCCCGGCGCCCAGTAATGAAAAGTCAGATCGGTGGTATCGGCTTCTGCGTCGAGCAGATCGGCCGTGCAACCCACAATGCGCGCCTGGAATTCGTCCGTGTGAAGAAAATGCCACCAGTTGCGCTGGGTCGAGATGGAGTGCAGCCCGCTCGGCACCAGCACGCCATCCGCCGAGACGGCTGGCCACGGGCGACCGTCCACGTAATAGAGAGGATCATCCGCGGGGGTGAATAGCAGGGACGTGCGGGCGTCGACCTGTAAGCCGTTGCGTCGTGCGGCCATCGCCGCCGGACGGCTCAACACCACCTGGATGAGATCCCAGTCCTGCGGCGGCACGGTGTGTTCCGAATATACGGCGACCCGGCCGGACGCGGAGGCGGCATTGGCGAGAGTGAGCGCCAGTTCCGTGCCGGTGGCCGTCGCCGAGGGCAGGAAAGTGTCCTTGATATCGCGAGTCGGGACGACATTGACGTCGAACATCAGGCGGCGCGGATCCGGCACCAGCTTCCGATAGGTCGCTGCGAAGCGTCGGTAGCGGTCGGGCGGAGCCATCCAGAAACGTGCGGGGTCCTCAACCTGCAGCGTGAACGGGAATTCCTTCATCAAGCCCACCAGGCGGCGCGAGTCCACGCCGAGCGCGGGCCGCACGTAGTCGTCGTGGAGGCTATCGAGTGCGGTGACGATGACTTCCCAGCCATGCTGCTTGCGGAGCGGCTCGATCTCTGCCAGCACGCGCCGGTGCCAATCGATTACAATGTCTTCGCGGTAACGCTCGAACGCAGCCAGCGCGGCCGGGTCGGTCTTGAAATAATGCCGGGAGGCGGGCCGGAACAACTGGATGGGGTCGAAGCCCGCCTTCTTTTTGAAGTCAGCGCGCACGATGTCGTTCATCGGGACAAACTTATCCGGGCGCAGCCAATCCTTAAAGTCAGCGTCGAAATTCAATTCCGCAATGTTGACGCCGTCCCAATCACCGGCTTCCAGCAGTTCGGTCATCCAATCCATCGCCGCGCGGAAACACGCCGGATCCTGGAAATTCATCGACAGGCGCCAGCCGACCCTGCCATCGGCGCCGGTCGCCGTCTTCTCCCGCCATTCCGGATGCTCGTCCCACATCCGTGGCGTGACGGCTGGGAAGACGAACCAAGCGTAAACGGCCACGCCATTGCGGTGGCAGGCGCGGATGAATTCGTCATAGGGGAACGAGAACTTGCTCGTGACCTGCCATGCGGCGATATGGACCGTGCTGATTCCCGCTCGGCGCCAGACGGTGGCCAACCGATTGAAGTCGGCGCCTGGGCGGTAGCTGGGATCGAAGTAGACCTCCAGCCGGTAGTTGCGCAGCGGAGTACTTACTCCGAACGTGGTGCTGAGGTATTCCGGAAAATACGGATACTGGCTGGTGCCATCGTTCGTGTGATTGTCGAGAGGCGCCGCCAAATAGATGTAGTGACCCGAACCGGAGGAACCGGCCAGCGCCAGCGCTTGGCCACTCTCCGGATCGACCATTAATTCGCGGGCGTCGGCGGGCGCAGTAAAACGCGTAATGCGTTCCTCGGGCCGCCAGCTCAGTTTCATTTCCGGATGGCTCGTATCAGAGACGGAGGTGACAATCATCTGCCCGCCAGGGAATCCAAACCCGACCTTCTGGAGCCAAGCCTGCGGGCCGTCGGCAACTACTTCACCGCCCGTCGTGAGATACCTCGCAACCTGCTGTTGCTGCGCGTCAGACAGCCGCGCACCAGCCGCCCGCGGTATGGCGAGGAGGACGTCCTTGGCCCCTGGCACCTGCGTGAACCTGGCGGTCTTCACGAGCTTCACCTGGTATCCGAGGGCCTCAAGCACCGTCCTGTAACTCTCTTGGTTGTGTCCCGCCGCGGCGGGTGGGCTGTCCAGCCAGAGGAGCCACGCGCTGGGAGGCCCGGCAAACTTGTCCCGGACGACGGTGGAGGATGCTTGAGCTGTCGGCTGCTCACCACTCCACCATTGCCACAGCCGCGCCAGCCAGGAAGTTGCGCGCTCGGGCTCCCGCGGCACCTGTTTCAGGCAGTCGAGCGCAGCCCACCCACCAGACGGCACCTGAACCGCGAGTTCGACTGGCCCGCTCAATCGCGCCGGCGATAGATCGGTTCCCTCCAATTGCCCGCTAGCGTCGAACCGTTGCAGGCGCCAGTACTCATCCCTGGGAGATAACTGGACTGTCCCCGAAGTGGTGCGAACGGCGTACCGCCCCTCGAAGTCAACCGTGCCGCCAAATTCTCGCAAGGAGACGAAGTGGTAGCCCAAATCGCTGATCCCCGTGACGAGGCGCTCGAGCAACTTCTGGTTCAGAAACGGGTGGAAATAGAACGAGGCGACCCCGTCGCGCACTACCCGCAGGCTGCGGGCGGCCTGGAGCAACCGTTCCGGGTCGGGGTCGTCCTCCGGGAGATATCCCAAGTCTTCCGGTACGATGTGCCGGCCGTACCGGTCCACAACCAAGTAGGGCGGAATCTCCGTGGTCGTGGCGTCGGGCACGACCATGGGACGGTCATAGAACAAGGAGAAAACTTGCCCAAGCGTACGGTAATCCGTTTCGGAGGCCCCGTAATGGGGCACTTCGAAGGCGACCGGGTAGATGCCGTTGGCGAAAAACTCCGATAGGCCCAGCCGCAACCGCCGCAACACGAAATTTGCCGAGTCGCCGCTGACCGGGCGATCGCCGAGCTCATCCCAGAACTCATACTCATCTCCGCTCAGCCCGTGGACCTGGTGCGTTATTCCATGCATTACCGGCGTACCGCCGCGCGCGATCATGGAGTGGATCGCCGCCACCGTTGCCTTCCGATCCCCGAGGCGGATCTCCAGCGAATGCGCAGGGTCGCGGAAGATCGGGATGATGGCTATCTGGAAGGGAATATGCTGATGGGCAAGCAGGTTCGCAACCTTGATGAGTTCATCGGGGTCGTCATCAACGCTCACGTCCTCGATACGCACCAGCGCGCGCATCTCGGTCGGGTGATCGATTCCCAGAATGTCATGGAGCAAGTCACAAATGACGAGGTAGCGGGTTCCCTCCGCCATGAAGGAGAACGGCCGGTCGGCGACATACCAGAAACTGCCACTCCTCACCACGTACGGACTCGACACTTTCTTCTGATTCACCGCCGTCGCCACCACTTCGGCGACTTTCGGATTCGTGATCGACACGATGTTGAGGTCCGTCTCCGGCTTGGCCAACAGGGTTTGTTTGTAGGAAACGTACCGATAATCGAGGTCCTGGCGATACTCCACAAAGCTGAAGCCGAAACCGCGGCGCGCTTCTGGGCTGGCGAGAAGCTGATCGATATGTCCACCCATCCAGGCGAACGGTTGCTTGGTCACCCGAACGTCGGCGAGCACAGCAGGCGGAATCTTCGCGTCGGGTGTGGACCCGATCAAGAAACCCGCGCGGTATCCCGGCAATTGTCCGCGCTTATACTCGGTGAGAGGGATCAGGTCCGCGCGCAGACCGAAGTGGGTGAGCAAGTTCGCCAGGAAAAGGGCATGAACATACGCTCCCGCATGAGGGTTAGGCAGGCTGTCATAGAGGATGAGGGCAGTGTCTGCCTCCGCCGTGCCCTCCGGCTGCGCTGCGCAGAGCATTCTCGGAGGGGCAGACGCCCACAGCAAGGCGACAAGGACAATCACCGTCATCGAAGCGCTGCCGAACCCCAGCCGCTTCACACGTGTAAGAAAGCGAACAAGCATATGAGTGGGCAATATAGTATCATGCGCACGCCCATAGAGTCCTGCGCGACGCGCAATTGTTCTGGGCATGATGCGACAAACTTGCCGAGTTTTCAAGCTGACTTCTTAACCCCCCCAATTTCGTGTTCTGATACTTTTCCGCAATGACGGCGCGCTTCCAGTATGGCAGAATGGCAGGATTGGGGGCAGGCATGGCGCCGGTAGACCACCAACAGCGAGGCTCGGATCGACTATGGCGAGTTGTCGCCGCCATCATAATCGCGGCCGCGGCCAGTGCCGCCCGCGATCGCGAGCCGGTGCGCGTCCCTGCAAGAACCTTGGTTGAACCTCCCCCTGGCAAGCTTTACCACGGAGTTTTCCCCGGCGGCAGAAATGGCATGGGAGGGGACATCACTCCCTTCGACGTGCTGTCGTACGAACGCGCCGTGGGCAAGCAGCCTGCGTGGGTCTACTTTTGGAACAACTGGTACGAGAGTCCAGAGTTCCCCTATCAGACCGCCTCCTGGATTCGCGCCAACGGCAGTGTTCCATACATCCGGCTAATGCTCCTGAGCAGCGCTAAGATTCCCAGGCCTGACCCGGTCTACTCGCTTGAAAACATCATCGCAGGTAAGTCCGACCCGCTCTTGCGGAATTGGATGCAGGCCGCCAGGAGATTCGGTTCGCCGGTGATCGCCGAGTACGGGGTTGAGGTCAATGGCTGGTGGTTTCCTTGGAACGGCTTGTATAACAAGGGCGGGGGGTCTTATAGCGATTCCGTAGCTCGGTTCCGGGAGGCGTACCGGCACATCATCCGCCTCGCGAGGGAAGAGGGCGCGTACAACATTCGCTGGGTTTTCCATGTGGACCCATGGGATGAACCGGTCGAGGAATGGAACCGATTCGAGAACTACTACCCGGGGGATGAGTGGATCGACTGGGTCGGCGTCAGTGTGTACGGCCGGCAGTTACCCAGTGATGAGGACGCGGTCTCGTTTCGCTACCAGATGGATTGGGTCTATGCACGCTTGCGGCGGCTCACTGACAAGCCAGTCATCGTCTGCGAATTCGGGACGATTGACGACTCCCATCAGGCGGCGTGGGCGAAAGCCGCCCTAGCGGACCTCGTGGGAGGCCGCTGGCCGAAAGTCATCGGGTTCTCCTGGTGGAATGCCGCCTTTAGGAATGACCCGGCGACGGGCCGCTGGTCGAACATGCGAGTTCAGGAGAGCCCCGCGCTTCAGGCGATCTTCCGCAACTACGTTGGCCGGGAGCGAACCGTGATCAGCCGTCCGATTACGCGTCCTGTAACGCTGAAAGAGCCGTAAGCGAAGGCTCATACAATTCAGTCCTCCAAGTTGACAGCAATACTTCCCACCGAGGTGCTGCTGAAAACAGATCGATTCCCTCTTGGACGGACGCCGGAGTTGTTGCCATGAAGCGAATCGCAATCATCATTGCAGGAGCCGTGATCGTGGCGGCTGTTCCAATCGCCTATTTCCTCTACCCGGGTTCTCAAGCCGCCCGCTTCGTGCACTTGGCGCGGTCCCGTTACCGGGGTTGTCCCCTGACGCGCATCTCGAACGCCATCGATGACTTTGACGATAGGTTCGATCGCATCTATGACCTGTACCCAAAGATCACCGTCCTGAAATCCGAAGGTGCCGTTGACCTGGTGGAGGCTCCCCAAGGGCGGTTCTGGATTCCCACCCGGGACCGGGAAATACTTGCGGGAATGCTGATCGATCAGGACGATGACGTGTATGGCGAGGGTGAGCACGGCGTCCGGGCAGGTGACACGGTGCTCGATTGCGGCGCCAACGTGGGCGTTTATACGCGGAAGGCTCTCAGCCAGGGAGCGGGGTTGGTCGTCGCGATTGAGCCCGCACCCGAGAATGTGAATTGCCTTCGCAAGACCTTCGAGGAAGAGATCCGGGCAGGTCGCGTCATTGTGTATCCGAAGGGTGTCTGGGACCACGATTGCGATTTGGTCCTGCGCACGTATGATTACCAGTCGGGTGGAGACAGCGTCGCCCTAAAATTCCCCCACAGCCACGCAGGACCGACGGTCCAGTTGACCACCATAGACAACTTAACTTCGGAACTAAAGCTTCAACGGGTTGATTTCATCAAAATGGATATCGAGGGCGCCGAGCGGCAGGCCCTGAGGGGAGCGAAGGAAACCGTCGCACGCTTTCGACCTCGCCTGGCGATCTCTCTTGAGCACACTCCTACCGATGCGGAAGAAATTCCTGCCCTGATCTGGAGCTTATGGCCCAAAATGAAGACTGAACGCGGACCGTGCATCTGGGTGAAAACCGAGTTCGTCAGTCGACTGCAACCGGAAGTGGTCTTTGCCGGACCGTGATCGCACTCCGCGCCGGTGGCGGGCAAGGAACGCGGAGGGCGGGACTGAGTACATACCCCGGGACTTCCGCGCTTCACGCCAAGTTGGGTTGCTGATCCTCCGGACGTCGAACTCCAAGGAAAGGAAGAAATGGTCGGGGCGCCCAGATTTGAACTGGGGACCTCTTGGTCCCGAACCAAGCGCGCTACCAGGCTACGCTACGCCCCGATACTATAGTGACAAGTGAAGAGTGACGAGTGACAAGCCCAAAAGAAACCTCTTCACTCGCCACTGGTCACTCGTCACGGAACTTTTGGTCGGGACGGCCAGATTTGAACTGGCGACCCCTTGCACCCCAAGCAAGTGCGCTACCAGGCTGCGCCACGTCCCGTCACGACCGCTTGTGCCCTCACCCACAGACTTTCGCAGGGTCGGGCGCAATTCTTCACGCTAGCATTTCCTCGAAAGCATTGTCAATACAGTCTGTAGCTCGCGCCGGATCGCTTTCAGCTCCGCCACATCCAGGGGCGACTGAAACAAGTCTGTCTGCCCCCCGGCATTCTTCTCATGGCTCGCCAGATGCTTGCGCGCCCCTGCGATGGTGAATCCCTTCCCGTAAAGGAGCCGGCGGATTTCGAAGATAAGCTCCACATCCTTGCGGCGGTAAAGCCGATGCCCTGACTTGCTCTTAACGGGCCGCAGCGTGGGGAATTCCGTCTGCCAGTAGCGCAGCACGTAGGCTTTCGTCTGGGTCAGCTCGCTGACTTCGCCGATGCGGTAATAGAGCTTGTCGGGAATCGCCGCATCCCTGGGAGAGTCCTGGATCAAGCGTGCGGCGCCTGCGGCGCGACCTCGGGGCATGGAGAGCCTCAACCTGCGGCTTAGCAGTCATCTTAGAGAACAGACTGGGGCGCGTCAAGCGTGCCAGCCCATTTTCCGCGGCCCCGCTCACGCTTGGCTTTTCAAGCAAGCGGGTGTCCATAGAAACTGCCCCACCCTATACAGCCCGTTACCCGAAATCGCGGGCGTTGCGTTATACTCGGGCGATTCCGGGACACGCGTCCCCGAAGATTTGAATCTCTGGTCTCGAAGGGTGCACCATGCAAGAACGACCCTCCACCTTGCTGCTTTGGGTAATTTTCCTCGCCTATTTCACCTTTGGGATGATCACCAACATCTTGGGTGTCGTGATCCCGCAAGTAATCAAGCAATATCAACTGAGCCTCTTCGCCGCGGGCTTCCTGGCGTTCGCGTTCTTCCTGGCTTACGGCCTCTGCTCGATTCCCACCGGGTTGCTGATGGACCGCTTCGGCGCAAGGCCTCTGGTCCTGCTGGGAGTTTTCCTGATGGGTCTGGGTTGCCTGGTGGTCTCGCGGGCGGGCAACTATCCGCTCATTGTCGCCATGATTTTCGCGGTCGGCATGGGCGTCACCATTATTCAGACCGCCGGGAACCCGCTCATCCGGCATCTCGATCGGCTGGCGAACTATCACCGCAACCTGACGCTCACCATCGGTTTCTGCGGCATTGGCGCCTTCCTCGGCCCCTTCATTCTGGCGTTCATTCGTGGGACGGGTCGAAGCTGGCAGGTGCTCTACGTGGTTTTTGCGGCGGTTTCGCTAGTACTGCTGGTGTTTCTGGCCGCCTCGCGCTTCCCGGCGCGCGCTGCCGTCGCGGGTGAGCGCATTCGCCTCGATCAGGTGCGAAAACTTCTGCTCAACCCCATGGTCATCACTTACTGCCTCGGCATTTTCTTCTATGTGGGAGCCGAGGTCGGCACCGCTTCGTGGATAGTCAAATTCTTCGAGCGCGTCCACGGCTTGCCAAGCGAGGTCGTGAGCACAGGAGCGCAGAGTTTCTTCCGCAAGGTATTCCCCTCGCTGCCGGCTCTGATCGTGGCTCTCTTCTGGGGATTGCAGGGCGCCGGCCGGCTGGTGAGCGGTGCGGTGCTCAACCTATTCGGCAGCCGCAGGATTCTGCGTCTCTACTCCTTCCTGGCACTGGCCTGCCTGCTGGTGGCCGTCTTCGGGACAACGCACGTCACTGCCCTCGGCTTCGCGGCTTGCGGGTTTTTCACCTCCGTGCTGTTTACGCTGGTTTTCAGCGGAACCATCAACAGTTTCACGGAGAATCATGGAGCGATCTCGGGCCTGCTCTGCACGGCTTGCGTGGGCGGCGCGCTCATCCCCCCGATCGTGGGCTGGGTGGGCGATCACTTCGATATGCGCGTGGCCATGCTGGTTCCCGCGCTTTGCTTTGCCTATGTTTTTGGGCTTGCCATGATCGGCCGGGCAAAATATGAATAGAGGGTTAGGGAAGGGAGACAACAGTTTATGGGGCAGTTGATTATCGGCATCGATGTGGGCGGAACGAAAGTCGCGGGAGGGCTCGTCACGCTGAAGGGACGGCTGGTGGAATCCCGCATCGTTCCCACGCACGCTGACCAGGGGTTTGCCAAGAGCTACATCCAGATCGTTCACTTGATCGAGCGCCTGATTCGCGCGGCGGGAGGCAAACACAACCTGCGCGGCATCGGCATCTGTGCGCCAGGGCCGCTCAATCCCAAGACGGGCGTGGTGATCAATCCCCCTAATCTCCCCGGCTGGCGGAATATCGAACTGGCCAAGATGGTCGAGAAGCAATTCGGCCTGCCCACCAAGCTGGAAAATGACGCCAACGCCGCGGGGCTGGCAGAAGTTCTGTTTGGCGCCGCCGTGGGGTTCAAGGACGTTTTCTACGTGACCGTGAGCACCGGTATCGGCACCGGTATCATCATCAACCGGAAGATTCATCATGGCAAGAACGGCGTGGCGGGTGAAGGCGGCCATGTTTCCATCGACTACCGCAGCCCCTATCGCTGCGGCTGTGGGACACTCGGCTGCATTGAAGCCCTGGCTGCCGGCCCGGCCATGGCCAGGCGGGCGCGCGTGATGCTCGAGCAGGAACACACTCTGCCCAGCGCCCTGCGCGAGATGACGCATGGCCACCTGGAGGAGATTTCGCCGCTGATGATTCAGGAGGCGGCGCGCCGCGGCGATGGCGTCGCTAAAGCAATCCTCGACGAAACCGGTTTCTACCTGGGTGTGTGGCTTGCCGGCATGATCACGCTTTTCGATCCCGAAGCCATCGTGATTGGCGGCGGTGTTTCACGAATCGGTAAGCCCCTATTTGATAAGATCAAGAAGACCATACCCCAATACACCATCGACCGTCTCTTCGCGGTCAACACTCCCGTGCTGCCCGCCAAACTCCAGAAGAACGTCGGCATCTACGGCGCGGCCGCGGTCTTCCTGCCGTCCGGAGAAGAAGCTGAAACCCGCGCGTGAAGGTTCGTGCGGCCGTGAAATCTCCGAAAGATCTCGGAGGTCGGGGAGACACCTCCCTCCGACCGAGTGCACAGTATTGGGGCCCACGCCGCCAACAAGCCTCCAAGCGGGTTCTTCTCGCCGGATTCAGGATGAAATATAAAGGGTGAAGGACGAGTCAGCTAGGGAAGAAAAGAAACCGCACGCTCGCGCTGCCCGGGCGCGAGCGTGCATTCAAACTGGGCCGGTGTTTCGACCAACGGAAAGAGCCCGCGAGTCGGATCCTGCTAGAAAGTAAGCCTCAGCGCTAACTGGATAATGCGCGGATCATACGTGCTCGTGATCTGACCGAAACTTGGATCCAAAATATTCAGCGTGGGGAGCTGAAACTCCGCGTGGTTGAGGATATTAAAGAACTCCGCGCGGAATTCCAGATTCAGTCGCTCTCCGGCAAGGGCGGTCTTCTTCGCCACCGCGAAATCGAAATTAGCACGATGCGGGCCCCGGAGGCGGTTCCTGGGGTACGTGCCGTAAGTCAACACAGCAGCATCGTAGTCGGTATTGAATCCCGTGGGGTCAAACCAGAACGAGCCCGTAGCTCCATTGAAGGTGTTTGTCTGGTGCGGATCGAAGATGGGAACATTCGATGTGGTCAGGTTCGCCCGCACGAGACTTGCATCGCCAGCGCCTGAGGGCCCAGGATCCGTTCTTCGGGTGGGAATTTGTGCGGAGATGTCCATGGGGAACCCGGTGCGCCAAGTCACGATGGGATACAAACTCCATCCCTTGGTCAGGCGCTTGGGGCCGGAGGCCCAAAGCTGATCGAAGGGAAGGTCCCATCCGCCGCTGAAAGCAATCCGGTGGGCGATGTCGTAGTCGGAAACGGAACGGAACAGCATGGGGCTGTAGTAGGGCACCCTATCATTGACGTTGCGGAACCCGGAGGCGTTATCGATCGACTTTCCCCAGGTGTAGGCCAGGGTGAAATAGCTGTGGCCGAGCCAGCGGTTTTCCGCAAGGTGCTTGGTGAGGCTGGCCTCCAGGCTGTTGTAATTGCTGTTGACGAGGTTGGCGAAGGTCAGCAGGTAGCTGAACCCGTTCGACCCGTCGGGCAGGATCCCGGTCTGGGTGTTCAGCAGACGCGTATCGGTGCCGAGGATAAAGGGGTTCTGGTCGACCAGCGCGGTTTGCTTGTGGGTGGCGCTGCCCACATAGTTAGTCTCCAGGACCAAACCCCGGGTCAGATCCCGCTCTATGCTGAAGTTGAATTGATAGGTGTAGGGCGTGCGCAAGTGCGGATCGACGAAGTACACACCGCCTCCGCCAAAGGGGAGGAAGCCGGTGGCCCCAAAGTCAAGATCGTGCGCTGGCGGCTTGGAGGGGAACGGGTTGGTAGCGCCTGCCGCGACGAAGGGTTGCGTCAAGTAACCGGGGTCGGAGGTGGGGTTTCCCGCTAACGACGGGAAATACATGTCCACGAACCCGAAAAACGGCGCCTGGCCGTTGAACTGCAGGTTGTCCTCGCCTTTCAGGATGTCATAGAACACCCCGAAGCCGCCGCGAATGCTTGTCTTACCGTCGTTGAACGGATCCCAGGCGAACCCGAGCCGCGGGGCGAAGTTGTTCCGATCCGGGAAATTGGCGCCCTTGGGGGCACTCGCGTCACCGGGGAACAGCAGGCCAACGGGAGCATTTGGGAACCGCGTTGAATGCTGTCCGGGAACGATCGAGAAAGAGCGTCCCTGGGTGTCGAACTTGGGGGAGTTGTACTCGTACCGCAAGCCGTAGGTGATGGTGAAGTTCTTGCGCAGGTGCCACTCGTCCTGTGCGAACGCGTAGTACGATCTGCTCCGGATGTTCGAGGGCGCGGCGCCGAACTGGTAGTACTCATCGGGCAGGCCCATCAGGAAATCCGCAAAACTGTTGCCCGATCCAACGCTGGTCCCGCTGTCATAGAAGTCAAATTCGCCATTCACGTAGAAATCGTACTTGGTGTTATTCTGGTACGGTGAGAAAAGGAAGCCGAATTTCGTGGTGTGCTTCGACTTCACCCAGGTGAGCGTGTCCGAAACACCAAAGGTGTTGTTGATCTCGGTGGTGGGCCCCTGCGGGCTGAAGCCGAGTGTCAGGCCGCGAAAGAGGCCGATGATGGTCGGTCCTGTAGACTGGTCGGGTGTGACTCCTATCCCCAATTGGCCTGGCGTGGGCAAACTCGTGGCGGGAATGGCCAAGGCAATGTTGATGCGTTGCGCTGTGACCCGCGCCTCGTTCAGCAGGGTGGCCGAGAAGGTCCGACTCCAGGCCAAGTTGAGAAACTCCCGGTGATGGTCACCAATGCTGCCGTATCCATAGGCATCGGCGGGGAGGGAGCCAAAGGCGAAGCTGAACGGATTGAGCACCGGATTCCGCGACCAACCCAAGGTAGCCGAGAGCTTGTCCTTGGAACCGAGTTGGGCATCCAGCTTGACCGAGAGTTGGTCGGAATCGTTTTTGCTACCCGCCTGCGCGATCTTCGTGCCCGTCGCAGAAGTCGGGATGAGGTTGGCCTGAATGTAGTTCGTCGCCACAGGGCTGAACTTTGTGGGGTCGATGATCCCCCGCGCCGAGTTGGCCGCAAAGTAGGGGTAGGCTTGGAGGAACGCCACCACTTGCGGGTCCGGAATCCGATTGCCGGTTGCTGGATCAGAGGCAGACCGGGAGAAATCTCCCTGGAGCTCCGCCGGGGTGTAGACGGGAAGCGAAGTGGTGTTTATGGCTTGGATCTGGCGCTGGCCGGAGTAACTGGCGAACCAGAAGAACTTGTCTTTTCCGTGCACGACTTTCGGGATGACCACCGGCCCGCCGACGGCAACACCGAACTGGTTCCGCTTGAGCACTTGCTTGGGCACTCCGTCGCGATTATTGAAATAGCTATTGGCATCAAAGGCCTCATTGCGCAAGAAATCATAAACACTCCCGTGGAGGTCGTTGGTGCCGGACTTGGTGACGACGCTCACGACGCCACCGGCGTTGCGCCCGTATTCCGCCGCGTAGTTGCTGGTCAGAATCCGAAACTCGGCGATGGCGTCCGGGACCGGGTTGTAGACGACTTCGTTCCCCAGCAGGTCGTTGTTGATGCCGCCATCCAGCAGGTAGGTGACGGAATCGGACTTGCCGCCGGCGATTCCGAAGGCGCCGGTCTGGCCCCCGTCCGCGGCGCCTGGGTTCACTTCCGTGACGCCGGGCTGGAGAAGAGCGAGATCCAGAACGTTACGGCCGTTGAGCGGCAGGTCCACGGCCGGTCGGGTGGTGACGGATTGCCCCAAGGTGGGGTTCACAGTTTCCACGCTGACGGCCGACGCTTCTACCGTAACTGTCTCGGTGCGGGCGCCTACCTCCATGCGCAAATCCACACGCAGCACCTGGTTGATTTCCAGCGGCGGAGCCTCCGTGATCAGCGTCCTAAAACCGTCGCGCGCCGCGGTGATGCGGTACTCGCCGATGGGAAGGTTGAGAACCTGGTAGGACCCCTCTTTATCGGTCACGCTTGAGGTGCTGATCTGCGTGGCGTTGTTGGTGGCCGTCACCTTTACCCCTGGCATCACGCCGCCTTGGGCATCGGTGACCGTGCCCACGATCTTGCCGGTCGCTTGCTGTGCCGATGCTGAAACCGGAATTAATAGTGCCACAAAGATTGCCAATACAAGCCTCTGCCAACCCGCATAAGCGGGCTTTTTGCTGTGGGGGCTCATCGAAATACCCTCCTGTTCGCCAAGTGTGCTGGCCGAATCCCCTCTCGTTTGGCGCATGTTTTTTGACGAAAGCTGCAATATACACCTAACTCATCGAAACACCCAATTGTCATTCCGTGGGACCGACTGAAATTTCAGCCGATATTTCCGTTTTGGCCTCCACGTGGCGGCGAGTATACACCCGTTTGGCTGAGTGTGTGCCCTTACTGGGAACCTTTCTTCTCATGGGGACTCCGGTCGGGTCTGTACGGAGGCCGATTTGCTCGCCACCGCGGGTCCACATCCTCAGCATTGGGTGCCGCCTCTGAAATTGGATCTCATCTCTTTACGCAATCAGAGAAATATGAACAAAACCTGCCCGAAAGGCATCCATCGCCACCGCCCGTGGCAACAACGGCGCGACAAGCACTCCCCTGAAACCCTCTAGGCGCAGGGTCCCTCTCGATGCGCATCCCAACGCTCCCGTGGGGCTGCGGTTACTCAGGCATTCCTAAACCCCAGCCGGACGGAAGTCCAATCGATTTTGTTAGTGTGAATGATTTGGCAATCCGGACGGCAGCGTGTCCTGTAGGTCCTGACTTTTTGACAACTCACCCTGCGGGAAAACGCACGGGTGAAGGCTGCGGCTTCCAGCCTTGGCTCTGGATGAGCACTCATCCTTTTCCCAGTCTTAGAAGGTTAGGGGACTTCTTGACTACCGTTAAATCCCGACGAACCGGGCGAAAGTTATGGTAGCTCGCCACTGGTTGTCAAGCAAAATATGGACCATTGCTCCCAGCAATGTTCGAGCTTTATTTCTTTGAAAACAAACTCGTTAAAACATTCGGGACGCCCAGATGTCCCGCATCTACAGAATGTAATATACACAATTCTGTAATCGAGAGAGCTGAACGGCCCGCTGAGAGGTGTCCCCAAGTTGTTCTCCTGCCCGCCCCGGCTCCCCGGCCCGTTCGCGGCCCGAGGGCTGGGGCGGGCCTCCCGCCGGGAATGGGCCGGGGAGCTTTTCGAGTGACACAAACCAGGAGTCAAGAGGCAGGAGACAGAAGGCAGAAGCAAGCCCTTTGTGCGCAGGGGCCGAAGGTCCGTCGATCTTAATGGCGGGCGGCCTCAGGGTGAGAAACCAGTTCCCCGTAGCACGGGGCATCCTGGCTGTGTGCGTTCCGGATTTTCGCCGGCGCCGCGTCCGGGCCAAGCGGCGCTCCTTTGAGGGCCGTAACAGCAAACCGCTCCGCGGCACGGGTCCCCGTAATGCCGCAGGGCACAAAAAGCAAGGGCGCCTGCCGGAGCAGACGCCCTGATGCTTTTCGAGACTTGCGCGCGACGAGCTAGAAGTAGAACTTCGCCGCAAGTTGAATCAACCGCGGATCGCGGGCAGCCAGGATGCGGCCGAAGTTGCTCGAGTTGATGTTGGTGCTGACCCCAGACGGATTGAACTGGGTGTGGTTGAACAGGTTATAGAACTCGAAACGAAGTTCCAGCCGGGTGGACTCAGTGATGTGTGTGTCCTTGAAGAGGGCCCAATCGAAGTTGTTGATTCCGCCCCCCCGCAAGGGGTTGCGCCCGGCATTGCCCTGCACGCCGATAGGCGCCCGGACGAACGTGTTGGGGTCAAACAGGTAGTGATTATTCGCGCTGAGCCCCGACCTGGTGACGGTGTTGGTAAACGAAGAGCTGCGCGGATCGGCGTACTGCGGCGCCGACCCCACGTCGGGAACATCCCAGCACGCCGTCCAGGTATACGCCCAGCAGCTGAGCGAGCGGAAGCTGCTGTCCACCACGTCCAGCGGGAAGCCAGACTGGAAGATGGTGCCGCCACTCATCCGCCAGCCCTCGACGAAGCGCTTGGCCGCCCAGTTGTCGAATTGATGGATGGGCGGGATGAGGTAGGTGTAGCTGACCGCAAACCGGTGGGTCGCGTCGTACTCGGACGGCCCGTAGTTGTACTGTGTCTGATTGAAGGGATTGGTGGCGCGGAGGCTGCCGTATCCGCCGAAGCCTCCGCCGCCGAACCCGGAGTTCTCAAACCCCGACCCGTTGTCCATAGCGTGAGACCAGGAGTAAATGGAGCCGAGTTCCAGCCCGTGCGACATGTGGTGGTTGAAGACGACCTGCAAGGAGTTGTAATTCGAGATGCCGGTCGTCTGGTTGTTCCCGATTCCCAGGAAGGTGTAGGGATCATACTGGAAATTCTCAGGATTCGCTAACCCTTGGAAGGTGCGGTTGGCCACGCAATCGGGGTCGGCCGCGCACCCCGAAGGGTTCAGCCCCGGGTTGAGTTCGCGGAGAATGACCTCCTTGCGTCCCAGGGCTCCGACGTAGGCGGCTGTAAGGATCGTGTTTTCCGAAAGCTGGCGCTCGACAGTCAGGTTGAAGTTCTGCGAGTACGGAACGGTGGTGTTCGGGTCCACCGCATACAAGAACATCGGCAGGTACGGACTGAAGTCCACGTCCGACGAAGGGCTTGAAGGAACGGGAAACGGGTTGGGACACTGGGCGCCGGTCGCAACGTCCGCAAAGGGATTGGCAAAGCCCGGGCTTCCGGCGCACGCCGCGGCGCCCGTCGAGCTAAGAGAGAAGGGCGGCGAAGCGAGGAACTGCAAGGTCTGCTCTTCCAGCTCCCTGTTGAAGTAAATGCCGTAGCCGCCGCGGATGGCCCACTTGCCCGAACTGCCGGGGCTCCAGGCAAACCCGAAGCGAGGCCCGAAATGCCCGTATTTCGTCGTGCCCGTGGCATTCACTCCCGCATCGCCCTGGAACATGTAACCCGTGGGGGCGCCCGAGAAGACCGTGGACTGCTGGCCCGGCCGGAAAGCCGTCATGGCATGATTGTTGTGATAGATATCTATAGTCGGGGTGTCCACCTGCCAGCCCGTGCCGTAAGTGAGCGTCAGGTTTTTCCGGATCTTGAACTGATCCTGGAAATAGAAATAGTACTCCCGGCCCCTGGCGTTGATGATGTCGCCGCCCCCTTGAGTGTAGCTGTCCGGGATGCCTAGCTCGAAATCCGCTCCTGCGTTCCCTGTCGAATATTTCCCCGTTCCTCCATAGATGTAACTCCCGCTGAGCGAATTGGCGAAGGGGTTGTAAACCTGCATGCGGCGCGTGTCGAAACCCATCTTGAAAGTGTGGCGTCCGGAGATTTTGGTGAAGTTGTCATCCACCTGATACGTCTGGTCAAGGCGCGGCTGGGGGCCGTTGGTCGAGAATCCCAGGGTGAAGTATCCCGTGACCGCGATGACGGGCCAACTGCTCTTCGTCGGATCCTGCACAGTAATGCCCGTGAAGCCCACGGACTTCGGGTCTACGACGTCGACCGGCAGCACCGCGCCAAAGTTGAAGCGCGTGTACCCGATTCGTGCCTCGTTGAGTGTGCTCGCGCCAAAGGTGTGGTTCCAGGTCAGCGAATAGTTCTGGATATGGCGCTGGTCCACCTCCGGGAATCCCGGCAGGTTGGCGCCCGTGAAGGGCAAGGTATCGGTGGTGGGGTTCCGCTGCCATAGCCAGGAGCCCCACAGCGCGTCCTTGGAACTGATGTTCTCGTCGATGCGCGTCATGTACTGATCGGTCACTCCCGTGATGACGGGGTTGAAGTCGTATTCGGTCCCGGAGTTGGGCGGGGGAACAAACTTGCTCAGCAGGCTGGTGGAAAGGGCATTGAAGTTGGCGGTCGGAATCGTGCCCGTTGAGAAAAGGCCGGTGGCCACAAGGGCGCCGGTGTTGACGTCATACACGTTCCCATAAGGCGTTCCCCCGGGGCACATGGGGCTGCCGACAGCGCAAGGGGAATTGGCATCACCGACCATAGCGGAAGGCGAATGTGGGCAGTTCGCCACGGTCTCGTTGGGTTCCCCGGTCGCCGGGTTAATCGTCTGGTCAATCGCGCAATCCCCGCCGACGCCTCCGGCTCCCCACGTCCCACCGAGCTGGTCCTGCGTAAGCACCGTCGTCGTCCCTCCCGCTTGGGGACTGCGGTTCCGCGTCCCCTGATAGGAGAAGAAGAAAAACGTGTGATGGCGCCAAATGGGCCCGCCGATCGTGCCGCCGAATTGGTGCTGGTGGAAAATAACGGAGGTCGGCTGGAAGAAATTCCGCGCGTCCAAGCCGGTGTCGCGGTAGAAATCGAAGCCGCTGCCGTGAAACTGGTTGGTTCCCGACTTGGTGACCGCATTCATGATGGCCCCGGAATTTCGCCCATATTCGGGATTGATGGTGTTGGTCACCATTTGGACTTCCGCGATGGCGTCCGGGCTGGGAATCACCAGCGGCGTGTTCAGCGGCAGGTCGTTGCTGTCAATGCCGTTGACCAAGTAGCTGTTCTGGTCGGGCTGGCTGCCGTTGGTGGCGTAATTGCCGCGCGCGTCGGCGGCCGCCACCACGCCCGGCAGGGTCTGCTGGAGCTGAACCCAATTCCGGCCATTCAGCGGTAAGTCCACGATCTGCGTTCCGGTCAGGGTCGCCCCCAGTTGCATGCTGGTCTTTTCAACTTGCACGGGGGCAGCTTCGACCGTCACCCGCTGGGTAAGAGCGCCGACCTCCAACTGGACGTTGAGCACGTAAATCTGGCCGACGTGTAGTGGAATGCCCGATGCCTGGAATTCCTTGAAACCGGTCGCCGCGACGACCACCTGATAGGTGCCGGGCGCCACTAGCTGTGGGGCCTCGTAGTAGCCGTCGGCGCCGGATGGGACTGTCGTGGACACGCCCGTGGCCACGTTGGTCACGGTAACGGTCGCACCGGCGATTACTGCGCCCGAAGGGTCTGTCACGACCCCGCGGATTCGCCCGTAAACCTCTATTCCTTTCGCCGGGGTGGCAGTGAGAAAACCGAGAAGCAAAGCAAAGATAAAAAGCTTAGAAGCTAAATTCAGCCGCATACTGCCTCCTGACTAAAAGAAATCATTACACTTCCTCAGATTTGATGGAAAAGGCCCTACGAATCCGCAAGACCTTGAGGAAGCTGTCTTTCCTAGGATTGGTGAAAAGTGCAGGTTAATTGCCAATGGCTTGCTTCCCCTCAGAACCGCCGCGTTCAGTACCGACTGAACAATTCTTACTACCCGCAAACACGCAGCCAAACTCGCGGTGACTGTAAATAAATGAAATCAAAGTAGAAGATTGAATTTCAAATACTCGAAACCCTAGCGCAATATGAAATATCGTAGGAAACCTCCCTTTATTTGTAGAAACTGTAGGCGCCGATTGGCCTTCTCGAACAAGAGTCCCTGGACTCTCCTGGCCTCTCAGCAGAACCGACCCCAAGCTGGGGAAAACACCGCAGTTGTCGGAAGCCCACCCCGTAGTCTCACCCCTAAAACTGAACCGAGGAAACACGTAGCAGCATAGGCGCAACAACCGCCGGCATGAAATCTCTTAAGCCGGGGGTCCTGAGCGGCAGGCACCCAAAATGCTTCAATGGGACTCTGACCCGCCGGTTATTCGTAGACTCCGGTCGGACGGAAGTCCAACCGAATTACGCTCCTGGGTACCATCAAACCAGTGTGACGGTAGCGTATCGCGGAGACCCACCCTGTCTGACAAATCACTTTGCGAAGGAGCCGACCGTCGAAGGCTGCGGGTTTCAACTCTGAGGCCGGATGAACACTCCTCATGCTGCTATCGCTGGAGGTTAAGGAATTACATCGCTACCGTTACAACCCGACGAAACGACGGCAAAGGTATAGAACCTTCGGGTTTGCATGTCAAGTGAAATCTGGCCATTGTTCCCATCCCTGTATGCGCTCAACTCCATTGAAAACAGTGGGATATATCTGTGCGGCGAGGAGAAGGTATGCAATCGACTGCGTGGTCGAGCACCTCAAAGTCTGCATGGACCTCCCATTTTATGAAGACGCTTCCGATCCGTCGAGCAAAAACTCCACCCGTCGCGAACCGCCCATGGCCGTGGCGCGGCCCGCGGCGATCAACTGCTGACTTCGATCCTCACGCTCGGCGAGGTTCTGATCAAGCCCCTCGAGCGGCAGGACGACGAACTCCGGCGGAAGTATGAGGAAGTCATCACCGCGACCTCGCTCCTGATTCCCTTTGACGCGAGAGCCGCAGGGCTCTACGCCGCACTGCGCTCGGATCGTTCCCTTCGTCCTCCCGACGCCATCCAGTTGGCCTGCGCGGCCGCAGCGGGCGTTGACCTGTTCATTACCAACGACTCCCGCCTCCAGTCAAAGCGTGCCCCGGGTATCCAGTTCATCGTCCCCCTCGACCGCGCACCCTTGTGAGGGGGCGCCAGCCGCCACTGTTGAACACGCCGCGGGTGGGGCAGACATCGTCTTTTGATGTCCGCGAACAGTGCAGACTCCGGACCACGGACCACGGACGTTCTCCTATTCCTTCCCCAACCTTGAAAATGACCGGTCGATGGTGAATGACAGGCTGGCGCGCGCGCTCTCTACGTAATTGGCCAACGCCTCGCGATAAAACGCCAGGCTGAGCTGGCGCACCGCTTCTTCCGGCGCCTGGGGCGCGACCATGTGGTGAGTCTCGTGTAACAGGATGCTTAGCAGGCGGAAGCGCAACCGCTGTTCATGGAATTCTCTGAGGCGGCTTCCGGCGATGAACTGCGTATCGAGCGCGGTATCCATGAGCGGCAACGCCAGCCAGCTTTGGACGCGATCGAAGGCGATGTCCATCTCGCCCACGGCCGCGCCGCCGAAAGCGTCGTGCGGCTCGGCGAAGGGCGCCTCTTTCACGATCACGTGCCGATGGCCCAGGCAGCCGCACACGTTCCTGCGCCGCAACTGGACGACGATCAGCCCCGGCGCGCGCGCCAGGATTTCTTCGTACGACTCGCGGCAGCGCGGCGGCGCTTCTGCCCAATCCTGCTCGATGGCGCGCGCCACCTGCTCCGCTCTCGCCGGGTCGCGGTAGCGATGCGCGACGACCACCACAGGCACCGGGCGCTCCGCAAAGACCGCCAGGCGATAGCGCCGCCCCGCGAGCCATTCCACCCAGCGCGTCACACGCGGCCGCGACGCGAGATAGTTCCCGACAGCCTGTGCGAGAGGTGAAGCTTCCAGGCCCATAGGCTTCTATTCTAATCCCGCTACCCCCTTGCGCGGGCGCGGGAACGATGCCAGATTGTTGGGCCATGCACGCGGTATCCCAGCACCTGATCATGGACGCCGACGATACGCTTTGGGAAGACGCGCTCTACTTCGAGCAGGCCATCGAGGAATTCCTCGATCTCCTCGACCGCGGCACGCTCTCGCGCCAGCAGGTGCGTTCCATTCTGGATGAGATTGAGCTTGCGAATAGCGGCCTGCATCCTTTCGGCTCGCGGACCTTCGCGGATAACCTCGGCGAATGCTATCGCCGCGTGGCAGAGCCTGCGCGCCTGCTTGGGCAGCCTGCTGGCTCAGGAAAGGCAAGCGCAGCCAGTGGTGCGGTTGATCCCGATGAGCTCGCGCACGTCAAGGAGCTCGGCAAGCGCTTGCTGCACCAACCCCGCCAGCTCATCCCGGGCGTGTCTGAGACGCTCCAATACCTCGCGCCGCGACATCATTTGATTCTTTATACCAAAGGCCATCCGGCGGAGCAGAGCCTGAAGGTGAAGTCTTCGGGCCTGGCGATTTTCTTCCGCCACATCGAGATCGCCCACGAGAAGAACGCCGCCACTTACTCCGAGCTTGCCGCCCGACTCGGGCTGGACCGTGCGCGGACCTGGATGATCGGTAATTCTCCCAAGTCCGACATCAACCCGGCGCTTGAGGCGGGACTGAACGCGGTCTACATTCCGCACGCGCAAACCTGGCGCCTGGAGCACGAGGAAATCTCGCCCGGCCCTGGCCGCCTGCTCGTGCTCGAGCGGTTCAGCGAGCTCCGACAGCACTTCTGAAGAACAGTTGAAAGTTGAGGGTTGAAGGTTGAAAAGTCGAAGGAAAGCAGTTCTCCCTTTCTCAACTCTCAACCTTCAACTTTCGACTGCGCTCATGCGAGCGCGACGGGTTTTTCTTCCGGGGCCAGGATGTCGGCGGGCAATCCCATCAGGCGTGCCAGGGTGGGAGCAATCTGCTTCAACGAAACGCGCCCGAGATTTTTCCCTGGGGCAATTTCTCGCCCCGCGGCAATGAACGCTGCTTCCAGCCCTGCGCGGGTGGGCAGGTGGCCGTGCGTGCCGCGATCCTTCACCGAATCGCGCACGGCCGGACCGTCCATCCGGTCGGAGAAATAGAATCCCGGCGCGGCCTCGAGCATGAGTTCTGCATCCGGGTCAGCCTCGAGCGCGGCGAGTTTTTGCCGCTCTATAACCTCTTGCACGGCGCCCGTGGCGCACAGTCGCTCCACGGCTTTTTCCAGCCGCCGCCGATCATCGCCCGAAGGCTCTTCCAGCCAGTAAAGGGCGAATGATCCGCCCGCGTGCACCGCGCCCAAACGCCGCAGCGCCAGCGAACTGTCGGCGCCGCGCGCGAAGAGCCCCTGCTCGGCGAAAGCCGCGAGCGGCGCGGCTTCCTTCTCCACCGGCACGAAGCCGTGATCGGAGAGCACCACCAGCGTTGTCGCCTCGTCGTTCGAGATGGCGTCGCGTATCCTCCCGATCTCGCGGTCCCCCGATTCCAGCGCCGTCAGCGCCTGCGCCGACGCCGGCCCGAAGGCGTGCGCCTGCTGATCGTAGTAAACAAAATGCACCAGCAGCAGGTCCGGCCGGTAACGTTTCCACAGGTAGAGCGCTGCTTCGCCGCGCATCTGGTCGGGATCAGCCTTGCCGAGCATCGGCATCAGGACCTTCGCCACTTCGGGGAACAGCCCCGGAGTTGCGTGGCGCGCGGCCGTTTCGAAATCGCCGTGCGGGTCGGGCAGGGCGGGATCCCAGATTTCTGGAATGTTATGGTCGATGGCCGCGCCGGCGCTCACTGGCCAACTGACCGCAGCGCTCCGTCGGCCGCTCGCGCGCGCCACGTCCCACAGGGTCGGCGCACGCAGCGCGCGCGCGAACCAGCACCACGGCCGCGCCTTCTCTGTGGGATCGAGCGAAGCAAGATGACTGTAAATGCCGTGAGCGCGGGGGGGAAGGCCCGTCACGATCGTCGCGTGGGCGGGATACGTAGTGGTGGGATAGATGCTCTCCACGGCTTCCGCGCTCGCGCCGGTTTTTTCGAGCGCGGCGAGATTCGGGAAACGGTGGCGGCGCTCCGGCGCGCAATAAACCGCGGGCCGCAGGCCGTCCACGGAAAGCAGCACCAGGCGTGCGGGTCGAGATGTCTTGTGGCTCGCCAAATCATGCCTCCGTTGGCTTTATGGCGCCAGAGGGAGATCTTCAGCCTCACGCACGCAATCGCCTTCAGCGCATTTCCTTCCGGTGCGCCACGCCCTCGACGTGAGTCACGAATGCCTCCGGCTTGCCAGGCGGAGCAATCTCGAACTTCACCTTCAGCGTTCCGTCCCCGTTCTGGACATAAGTGAGCCTTTGGCGGGGAGCCTGCGGACTCGCGTCGCTGAGAAATGTCAGTACTTTCCCCTCCTCGCTGAAGGTGGCCGTATAGTGAATGACGTACCCCTCGCTGTCGAAATAAATGGCCCGATTGGGTGTGGGATCAGCATCGCGATAAACGACCAACAGGTCTTCATGCGTGAAGGCCGGGCGCTGCGGCGTGGCGGGAAATTCCAGGCGGTTCCGCCGCACCAAGACTTTTCCCTGCAACTCGAGCCGGAAGGAAAATGCACCCTTTCCCTCGCCGGGCTCGCCGTGACCCTCCGCCGTCCACATGCCGACCAGGAATTCGTACGGCCCCCAGACATCGAGCTCTTTGGTTTGTTGCGCCGCCGCGAAGGCCGGCAGCAATAGGAATCCCAGGCAGAGTATCGTTCGTCGTATCACCATTTCACCTCCCTGGACTGAACCGGTTCCGCTGGAGTCTCTTTATCACGTTTCGAGGCCCCGAGCCACTGCCGAGCCAAGCGTGAGCCCGTCGGATTCCTGTCCCCTGACAGCGCTGGCCTGCTTCAGAAGCACACGAGGTGCTATAATGAACTTATCTTAGGCGATGGAGTTCGCCTACAACCGTCCTTCTTTGGGACTGATAACTCCTGGCCGCTACGGCGAGACCAGGAGTTTTTTTGTTGGACGCCGGCGCGTGCGGAAAGCGATACAACTTTGCGCATCTTGCTTCTGATCGTGTTCGGGTCGGCGGGAACCCTTGCCCGTTACGCTCTGCAGGGGCTCATCCAATACCGCTCGGAGTCCTCACTCCCTGTCGGCACGCTGGCGGTGAATCTGGTGGGCTGCTTCCTGCTGGGAGGCATCGGGCAATTCGGTCTCGACCACCTCGCCTTCCCACCGGAGTGGCGCGTTGCCATCACGGTGGGTTTCTTCGGCGCCTTCACCACCTTTTCGAGTTTCAGTTGGGAAACGGTTCACCTGCTCGAAGATGGCGAGTGGGTGCAAGCTGGTGTCTACGTTATCGTCAGCGTGCTGGGCGGGCTCTTGCTGGTCCGCACCGGCATGAGGCTGGCAACGTGGTTCTGAGCGGAGGCGTCATGGAACACGAGCGGTTTGAAGGCGAACGCACCTTGATGCGGATTCACATCGGCGAGTCGGATCGGTGGCAGGGCTCGACGCTCTATGAAGCCCTGATCCGCCTCTTTCGCCAGGAAGGGCTCAGTGGGGTCACGGTGCTGCGGGGCGTGGGCGGCTACGGCTCGGCCAGCCGTTATCACACCGACAAGATTCTCCGCCTCTCGCAGGACCTGCCCATCATCCTCGAGGTGGTGGACTGTTCGGAGCGAATCGAAAAGATCCTTCTCCAGCTCGACGAAATGGTCGGAGGCGGGCTCGTCACGCTCGAGAAAGTTCGCGTCATCCTGTATCGGCCCAAGAAGTAGGGCCCCTCATTCATCTAGGCCCGAAGCTTGAACTGGGTGGAGGCCAGGGAGAAGTCCAAACCTCCACCCGCCGAGGGTCATGGTAAGGCACAAAGGGAACACATGGCTTTGGACGAACTTCACGCGAGACGGCTCGCGACAGTCGGGAAGATTTTTGACGCTGCCTTGGACCGGATGGGGCTAATACTACGTTCAGCCGAACAGGGCAGCGACGGTGGCGAATCCTCCCGGATCACGGCGGAACAGGCCCGAGTCGCTCGGGACAGGATGGCCACGATTCGAAGCCGCCTTCAGGAAGGCCTACGGCACTTCTCCGTCCAGCTTCAGAGACCTGAGCCCAAACAAATGCTGGGGGCAGAACTTTCCACGCTCTGGGTCATTCTGGAAAACGCTCGCCCGGAACGAATGAAGGGGTACGGACGCGAGTTTGCACCTCAGGACAGGGCTGAATGGGAGAATCTGATCCGAGCCCTTATGCATGAAATCGAGCACATTCGTGGCATTGTCCTAAAAGGAAAAGTGAAGGTTTGACTGTGCATGGCTCGTGCCGTTCCAACTTTTCTCGGCTAAATCGCGTCCGCTCTCCGTCCCTCACAACTGAGCAAGATGTAGGCGTAGTACATAGGCAAATCAAGTTGGAACGGCACTAGCTATCACGGCAGGTTAAGAACATACATCAATAACCATGAGCACGATGCCGGGAAACCAAAATCTGACGCCACTCCCAGATACGAGTGACGTTGACGGAGCGGCCAAACTTCTCCGTTTGGCAAGTCTGGGGGAGGAGTTAGGCGCCCAGTATATCGCTGATGACGGTCGCGGCTTGGCGGCCCGCGTGTCGGAAGGCCGCTTTTACCTTGCCTGCATCGGCCAGTTCAAGCGCGGTAAGTCAACACTGATCAATGCCCTCGTCGGCGAGGGCATTCTCCCCGTGGGCTTCGTTCCGGTGACGGCCGTCCCCACAGTGATCCGATACGGCGCGCACAAGAAGGCACGCATACAGTTCCGAGACGGCGCGTGGCAGGAGATCGACGCTTCCGATCTCGAGCAGTACGTTTCAGAAGAACACAACCCGGAAAATGCGAAGGGGGTGGGAGGCGCGGAGGTATTTGTGCCGAGCGCATTACTCTCCACCGGGATGTGCCTTGTTGATACGCCGGGCTTAGGGTCGGTGTTCACGGGCAACACGGCCGCTACGCAGGCTTTCATACCCCACATCGATGCCGCCTTGGTTGTGGTGGGCGCGGATCCTCCGCTGGCAGGCGAGGAATTGGCGCTGGTTGAGGCCGTGGGGCGGCAGGTTCAGAATCTCATCCTGGTCCTCAATAAGGCCGACCGGGCCACAGAGGCAGAAAAAGCGGCGGCTGTCCGTTTCACCCAACAGGTGCTGGGGAAACGCTTGCGCCGTTCTGTGGGACCGGTCTTCGAGGTCAGCGCCGCGGAACGCCTCGAAAACCGGGGGCCGGAGCGCGATTGGGGAAAACTCCTAGGGGCGCTTGACCAGCTTGTTCAAGGCTCCGGCCGTCAGCTCATCCAAGCCGCTTGCGAACGCGGTGTGCAGCGCCTGAGCGAGCAACTGATGGCCATCATCAGCGAGGAGCGCGAGGCGCTCGAGCGACCCATCGAGGAATCCGAGCGACGAATCGCTGCGATGAAGGAGACCATCGCCGAGGCGGAACGCTCGATGCGCGAGCTCGAGTTTCTCTGGATGGCCGAGCAGCGACATCTCTCTAACCTGTTTGTCGACCGGCACAAAGCATTCCTCGCTTCCGTCCTGCCCCTGGCCAATGAGGAATTCGAGCGGGCCTTGCGATCGGTGCCGCGCAGAATGGGCCCAGCGTATCGGCGCACCATCATGCGCGAGGCCCAGGAAAATGCGCAGCGGCACGTCCTGCCGTGGCTCGAGACTGAGCAAGAGGAAGGGGAAAAGGAATATCGACGGGTCGCCAGCCGTTTTGTGCAGATGGCGAACGACTTCTTGAAGAAACTTGCCGACGCGGGCATTCGCGAACTGGCGCGTATGCCGCACGCTCTTGACCCCGAGACGGGATTTCGGACCCGATCGGAGTTTTTGTTTCGGGACATGATCGACGTCGCCCAGCCGGCATCACCCCTGCGCTGGCTGGCCGATTTGGTACTGGGGCTCGTGGGGGCCCGTGGCGTGATCGAGGGCGGGGGGCGGGAATTCCTGGGCCGACTGCTCGAAGTCAATTGCTCCCGGGTGCAGAATGACATCCTCAACCGAGTGCAAGAAAGTCGCGGCCGGTTGGAAGTAGAGATCCGGAAGCTGCTGCACGAAATCAGCCGCATCGCGGTAGAGGCTTTGACGCATGCGCGTGAAGCACGCGCCGCAGGGGCTGCGGCTGTGGAAGCCGCAGTTGCGAGGCTCGATCACCGGGAACTTGAGATCGCCGATTTGTCGGCATAGCGGATAGGATTTGCACAAGGAGGAGGGAGGCTTGGCTCTTGTTGGCCAGTACCCTTGGGACGAGCAAATCGGACGGCAGCCGCTATGGGAATGGCACGGGTTGATTGGGCATGTGCCCCGCGTAGGTGCAGAGTGCGCTTGCCAGCAATTCGGCGGACAATCAGTGCTAGTAAACTGGCCGGAACACCTATACGCGCCAAAAGTCCGCTTAGTTCCGATGTGCGGCTCGCTTGCAGGGAGATAGGATGTCTGACCTCGCGACAATAGGCGCCTACTCAGTATTTATCGGAAGCTACATCGTCTTCGCCCTGGGAAAGTTTCCGGGAATGAAGATTGATCGCCCCGGCGCGGCCACCATCGGCGCGGTTCTAATGTTCACGATAGGCGCCGTGCGCGTGAACGACGCGCTGCACTTCATCCACTTCGGGACGGTCGTGCTGCTCTTCTCGATGATGTTGCTGGTCGCCTACCTACACTTGGCAGGCTTCTTCGATTGGATCACCGAGCTGGTCGTGACCCGGCTGAAACCGCATCACCTGCTGCCCACGGTGATCTTCCTCAGCGGGTTACTCTCCGCGTTTTTCGTCAACGATATCATCTGCCTGGTGATGGTCCCCTTCGTGCTCAAGGCCACGCGGCGCATGGGGGTTAAGCCGGTTCCGTATCTTCTGGCCGCGGCAACGGCGTCAAACATTGGGAGCACGGCGACGATTACCGGCAACCCACAGAACATCCTGATTGGTTCTTTTTCCGGAATTCACTACCGAGATTTCCTGTGGCACCTGGGTCCGGTCGCACTGGTGGGGTTGTTCCTGGATTGGCTGGTCCTCTGGTGGCTGCATTTTCGGGCGGGATTCCACGATGTTCGAACCGAAATTGCAGCCGAGCCACTGAACATTGAGCATGCAGCGCTTGTCAAGGCGGGTCTTGTGGCCGCCCTGGTTCTGATCGGGTTCTTGGCGGGTTTTCCTCCTCCCCTCGTCGCGGCCGTGGGTGCGGCCATCATGCTGATCACGCGCACACGCGATCCTCATTTGGTTTACGAGGAAGTGGACTGGGGCCTACTCGTCTTTTTCATTGGGCTTTTTCTGATAGTCGGTGGCGCAGAGAACGCCGGCCTGACCGAGCGCTTGTTGGGTCTCGGCCAGCGCTTGAATCTCCAGCGTCTCAGCGTCTTTACGATAGTGACGGCGATCTTGTCGAACTTGGTGAGCAACGTTCCTGCGGTGATGCTGCTGAAGTCGCTCGTCTCTCACTTTTCAAACCCGCACGTGCTCTGGCTCACACTGGCAATGGCAAGCACGCTTGCCGGAAACCTAACGATTACGGGTTCCGTCGCCAACATTATTGTGGTGGAAGGAGCTCGCAAAGAAGCGGCGATCACCTTCTCCGATTACTTTCGAATCGGTCTGCCCGTTACCGTTCTGACTCTAACGGTCGGGTGGCTCTGGCTTTCCTGGATTCAGTGAGATGGTCGGTCCCTCGAGCCTATCCCAAAACCGCGACGCATGGAGTGCATGGTCCGGCATGTGATAAAACTAGGTGTCCGATGGCGATGGGGTTCGCCGACGGAACCACCCGCGAAGTGCGGGTTGACAACCCTTGTCATGACTCCGGGTCGTGGCAGGGGTTTTTGTTCTTGCCCCGCCAGCTCACAACGGCCGGATGCGGATGTCGCCGCCGGTGGTGTGAAGGCGCAGCAATTCGCCTCCCTTGCCGAGGGTTCCGCGCAGGTTGGATTCCGAGACCTTGCCGGTGATGGTCAAGGGCAAGTCCGAGTGCACATCTCCACCCCCGGCGGAAGCCTCCAGGTCCAAATTCACCGCCGGGTCGAGCGCCACGTGAATCTCCCCTCCGGAGGTCTCGACCTCGCCGCCCTGCGCGTTGCCCCGCAACAGGCTCACCTCGACATCTCCTCCCGAGGTGTGAACGTCCACGCGCCCGCCAATGCCTTCGGCCCGGATATCCCCGCCGGAGGTATGCAGCACCAGGCTTCCGCTTAACTGCCGGACTCGCATGTCGCCGCCGGAAGTCTCCCCGTCCAGGTTTCCCTTCGCGTCGGAGACATCCACGTCCCCGCCGGAAGTTTTCAGGCGAAAGGTTCCTTCCAGATCTGCCACGCGCACGTCGCCCCCACCCGTCTTGAGCTCCAGGCTGGTTTGCCGAGGCACCTGAATCTCAAACTTCAGGGTGAAATGACTTGGCCACGTCACACCGCTCCGGCGACGGGCCAAAATCCGCACGGCGTGCGGTTCCTCGTCAAACCGCAGGTCGAAGGTGCTTTCCAGGTCGCTGAGACTCGTCGTGACGACCACGCGCGCCCCAGCCTCGGACGTACCCGTGACGATGATGTCCCCTCCGCCCGCATCCAAATAGAGGGTGCCGCCGGACTCGAGTTTCAGGTTTTTCTCGATCCCGGTACCGGCCTGCGCGCCACCCGCCAAGCTCAGTAAGAGACCCAGGGTGCAAAGCACGAGAAGGTGTTTTCGGTTCATGCTGGTTACTCCTTTCAGATTTTCACCCCCGCCCCGACCGGGTCGGGGCAGGCTCCAGCGGGGGTCCACCTCGACCCACCTGGATTCCCGCCCTTCGGTAAGCTCAGGGCAAGCTTTTCGCGGGGACTTGTCCCGATGTCCTCTGTCGGGATGACGCCGACGAGAGGTCGGCGCTCCTGTCCTGGTCGCCAGGGCAGCCCCTACAGCGCGCGGATGCGAATCGACCCGCCGCTGGTATGCAGGCGCAGCGTTTCTCCGCCGGAACCAATCGACCCGTGCATGCTGGAAGTCGAGATCGTACCGACCACGCGCACGGGCAAGTCGCTCGAAACCGAGCCGCCGGAAGTTGAGGCGTCGACATTCAAATTGGCGGAGGGGTCAATCGCCACCTCGATCGAACCGCCGGAAGTCTCCAGTTCTCCGCCGTGCGCATTACCGCGGGTGTAACTGGCTCGAATCGGCCCGCCCGAAGTCTTGGCCTCCAGGTAGCCCGAAACGCGATCGACGTGGATCCCCCCGCCGCTGGTGTGGGCCCGCAGGCTCCCCTCGACCGCTTCCACGTCGATCCCACCACCGGAAGTTTCCACGTGTGCGTCTCCCGTCACCTCGCGGATATGAATCGAACCTCCGGAAGTATGCGCCTGCAGGGGTCCGTTCAACCCCGTGACCTCGATGGAGCCTCCCGAGGTTTTCAAACTGGATTCGCCGCGCAGGCCGAAGAGTTTGACACTCCCGCCGCCGGTGCGAATCTCCGTGCGCGTTTCCGCCGGCACCTCGACTTCAAAGTGCAGGGAGACGTTGTGCCCCCAACCGAACTCGTGTTTGTGCCGAGCCGTCACGCGCACCAGCCCCGCGCCGGCTTCGAAGTTGAAATCAAACTCGCTGTTCAGATCGTTCCGGTTCGAAGTGATGACCAGGCGCGCGCCCGAGTGCGAAGCGCCCGTCACGGAAACGCTTCCCGCATCCGAATCCAGAATAAACTGGCCCTTGGGCTGGAGCTCCAGAGCCTTCTCGATGCGAGACTCCGCCGCAGCCGGGATCGCCGTGGCCACTAAAGATAGGGCCGCGACCATCAGGCCCAGGACCCGATGATTTCTCATGTTCTCCTCCTGCTCAAGACATGCAGCAGGTCAGTTGGCTGCGTCCGGCGGTCTGAGTTTCCTTGCCCAAAGTGGGACCGACGGGCGGGCGCTCGTGAGGCGCCACCACTCGCAACTGACCCTCTCCAGAAGACCTTCATGATTTATAACGTTAGACGGGCGTCCCGAGTTCCGGATAGCAGGGCTTCCGCGTGCAGTTGGGCCGTCCCTCGGGGCGGCCTGGGCCGGGGGAAGCCCTGGCCACGGTTACATGACGTCTGCCGCCGGTGGGGTCCGATCACAGGTCCGATCAGATCGGACCGTCGTACTCCAGAAACCCGAGACACCGGCGCTACAGCGAGCTCTGGGTCGGCGCTACACGCTGGGCGTCCTTTGTTCCACAGCCCTCTCCCGTGGGAGGCTGTCTCAGAACTCAGGCGCAGCAGAGGTGGGGGAGAGGAATTGGGCCGGAGAGGGGTCCGGGCGCGGGTTGGCCGCGTGCTGTCGGGGTGACGGGCGGCCGAGATCGGAAGGGAGCGGTTGCGGCGGCGAGCCCCTTCTTCCAGGCTCTCCAGAGCTTCTTCAGGTTGTAAGCGGTGCACCGCAGCACCC
>Ga0208192_1000183_pt1 | contig 65911 bp, 53 predicted proteins | sample June2015DPH_13_1_2_FD_184711 | JGI IMG/M metagenome (GOLD analysis project Ga0208192, IMG submission 184711) | Peatland microbial communities from SPRUCE experiment site at the Marcell Experimental Forest, Minnesota, USA - June2015DPH_13_150... | ecosystem: Environmental > Terrestrial > Soil >... | reverse complement strand
GCAAGTGTCGCCGGCAGCAGAAGTCCGGCGTCGGCGACCAGACCCGTCCCGTCGAACGCCACGCCGAGTCGCTTCAGGCTGTGGGATGATCGCATCTATCAGGTGCTCCTCTACTGAGCCGGCTGGGCGGTTCGCAACGCCAGTTTCTCAGTTCAGAAGGGCACCTGATTCGTCCTCAGCGCACTCTGCCGCACCCGCGGCTCGGTGGATCCGGGTTAAGTGGAAGAGTCGCCCAGGCCTGGTGCCCTAGGACGGCCTGGTAGGGTCGGATCGCCCCCCCCGTCTGGCCTTCCGCGAGGCCTGATGACGTCCCATCGACCCTCACATAGTCACCGTGAGGGCCGTGCCCAGCGCATGTCTGGGGCGGAAGCGCTCCAACTTTGGGATATCACCGCGGCCATCGGTATCTCGGAATTCCTGACGCCGCCCGAGGACCGGCGGTCGCTCGCGGCGGGCCGCCGAGGCACCACGCCAACCCCGCGAAGATTGAACGCAATGCGATTCGGCGCCTCACGGTGGTGTGGAGGCTGCCATCATCGGCATCGTCATGCACCGAGGGATTGGAGGGGACGTGTCAACCGGGCGGAGCCCGGTTCTGGCGCTGGCGGGGGTCGCGGGGATCCTCGTCGCGATCGTCGCGGTCTCGGTGATCAGCCGATACCAGATAGGGCCTGCCACGCCCGGGTCGGCGACTCCCCCGATCGAAGCGCGGTCGCCCCTGCCGACGGCGACTCCGACCGGCGCGGCCGTGGCCGCGTCCCTGCCGACGATCGGGCCGGCATTCCACGAAACGCTACCGGTCGTCTACATCGGCGAGGGCCTGCGGGTTGTCGGGTGGGCGCCCGATGGATCGCGCTTTGCGGTGATGGACATGCGAAGAAGCGATTCGGGCTCGGCGCACCCGGCGTGGACTGTCGACCTGTTCGATCGAACCGGGGCGGCGATCGGAACCGTGGACGCGGAGGACTTCGCGTGGGGCGACTCGAACCGGTATGTCGTCGTTCGGTCCGAGGTGACCGGATATGCCCCGGGCGCGGCAGCCAGCCGCGCCTACCTCGGTGAGATCGGGTCGACGAAGCTGATGGCGCTCGGCGAATGCGACTGGCTGCCGGCAGGCCCGTCCGGGGCAGTGGTCCTTCTGCTTCCGTGGGATGGAACCATCTCTGCGCCGCCCTATTACCGGGTTGTCTCGAATGGAAACGCAGGCCAACCCCAGCCCGGCTATCCGGTTGCCTGGTCGCGGGACGGCAGTGCCCTTGCTGTCGTCCACCCCAACTTGGCTACGCCTTCCGGTTTCGGCGGCAGCGCCATGGGCTGGCTGGAGGTGGTGGGACCCACCGGCCAGAGTCTCGCCGCGGCTCGCAACGTCGAGACCAGCGTCGTGATGCCCACTGCGGCATTCAGCCCTGATGGCTCAAAGATCGCCTTCCGGGACGACACCCAAAGCGCGACGAAGGGGGAGCAGATAAGAATCCTAGACCTCGCGTCCGGGCGCCTCTCCAGGGTTCCGAAGTTCGGGCCATTCACCTGGGCCACCAATGACCAACTTCTCTTCGTCGATCTTTCGAGCTCGATCCCCGGGGAGAACATCGACATCCTGTCCTGGTCGGCAACGACCGACCAGGTGGCTACTTTCCATACGGGGAAGGTCGTTGGAGCGTCCGGTCAAGGCATGGTCCTGACGGGCACCGATACCTCTGGCGAGCTGAGCGTGATGCAGCAATCGCAGCCGAACGATCCCACCTGGGGTCCTCTGGTGACGCTGACGCTCGGAGCGTGGCCGATGGGCGGAATACCGGACGCGGCCTGGTCGCCGGACGGTCGCTCGCTGGTCCTCATTTCGGGCGAACCCGGCCTCACCTACGAGAACGCCGTGCTCGTCCAGTTCTGACCCGCGCGCCGCTCCCCGCCATCCCGCGTCCCTGGGCCAGGGCTCGCGCGCGAGCCTGCTAGCCTTTGATCGGCGGAAGGTTGCGCTTGGGATTCATTTCGGCCCCTTCTGAGGCCGAAGCCTTGGCCTTCCCCCGACCATTCCGGTAGTTTCATCCTCGAGCCAGTGGAGAAGGTTTCCCGAGCGGCAGCCGTCAGGGGAATCTGGCAAGAGGCCGCCCACACGTAACGCAATAAGAGGTCGATAGGAGTCCAAATGACCGCCCGCCAGAAGGCCATAGAGGCGATTTCTAACCACAAAGTCGCCTCCACCCAGAAGTACCTCGAGCACGCCGGCCAGGACATCTACGGCCAGTACGTGTTCGGGGAAGCCGCCCAGCGCCAGTACCTGGCCAAGCCGGTCTTCAAGAAGCTCCGCCGCACCGTCGAGGGCCTGGAGCCCTTCGATCCGGCCATCGCCGACGCCGTTGCCCAGGGTGTCAAGGAATGGGCTATGGCCGCGGGCGCCACGCATTACACCCACTGGTTCGTGCCCATGACCGGCGGCAGCGCCGAGAAGCACGACTCGTTCCTGAGCCCCATCGGCCAGGACCAGACCATCGCCGAGTTCTCGGGCAAGGGCCTGATCCAGGGCGAGCCCGACGCCAGCTCGTTCCCGTCGGGCGGCATCCGCTCCACCTTCGAGGCTCGGGGCTACACCGCCTGGGACGTGACCAGCCCGATCTTCCTGCAGGTCGAGCCCAACGGCGTGACCCTGACCATCCCCACCGCCTTTGTCTCGTATACCGGCGAGGCGCTGGACCACAAGATCCCGATGCTGCGCTCGCAGGAGGCACTGGGCAAGCAGGCGCTGCGCGTTCTGCGCTGGTTCGGCAACACGACTGCCAGCCGCGTCTTCACGAACATCGGACCCGAGCAGGAGTACTTCCTGGTCGACCGCCGCCTGGCGGAGCAGCGCCCGGACCTCATCCTGACCGGCCGCACCCTCTTCGGCGCTCCCTCCCCCAAGGGCCAGGAGCTCGAAGACCAGTACTTCGGCACGATCCGCGAGCGGATGCTCGCCTTCATGATGGATCTCGACCGCGAGCTGTGGCGCCTGGGGATCCCGTCGAAGACCCGCCACAACGAGGTGGCGCCGGCCCAATTCGAGATGGCCCCGGTGTACGAGCCCACCTCGGTCGGCTCGGACCACAACATGGTCGTCCTGAGCACGATGCGGCGGCTCGCCCGTCAGCACGACCTGATGTTCCTGTCCCACGAGAAGCCCTTCGCCGGGATCAACGGCTCGGGCAAGCACAACAACTGGTCGATGGCCACCGACGAAGGCGAGAACCTCCTCGACCCGGGCCACAACCCGCATGACAACGCCCAGTTCCTGGCCTTCCTCGCGGCCGTGATCCGTGCCGTCAACGTCCACGCGGACCTGCTGCGAGCCAGTGTGGCCGACGCTGCGAACGACCATCGCCTGGGCGCCAACGAGGCTCCTCCGGCCATCGTCTCCATCTTCCTGGGCGCTCAGCTCGAAGACGTGATCGCCCAGCTCGAGAAGGGAGCCGCCTCAACCTCCAAGACCGGCGGATCGATGGAGCTGGGCGTTACCACGCTCCCCGTCCTGCCCCGGGACGCGACCGACCGCAACCGCACCTCGCCCTTCGCCTTCACCGGCAACAAGTTCGAGTTCCGCGCGGTGGGATCGTCGGCGCCGATCTACTGGCCTCAGACCGTGCTCAACACGGCCGTGGCCGACTCCCTCGAGAAGCTCGCCGACGACCTCGACAAGCTCGAGGAGTGCGACTTCGCCGGCCTGACCAAGATCCTGTCGGCGATCGTCAAGGAGAACAAGCAGGTCCTGTTCGAGGGCAACAACTACGCCGAGGAATGGCATGCGGAGGCCGCCCGGCGCGGACTGCCCAACAACCGGAGCACCGTCGAAGCCCTACCGGCCCTTGCGACCGCGAAGGCCAAGAAGGTGTTCTCCCACTTCGGCGTTCTCTCCGAGCGCGAGCTGGCCTCGCGCGTCGAGATCGCGTGGGAGCGCTACGTCAAGGTCTCGAACATCGAGGCCAACTGCGCCCTGGACATGGCCAAGACCATGATCCTGCCCGCGACGGCGAAGTACCTGGGCGAGCTCTCGGACGCCGGCCAGTCGAAGGGCATCGCCTCGGTCACCGCCAAGGTCACGGAGCTGGCCGACAAGCTCGTCGACGCCATCCACGCTTTGGAGCACGCTCAGCACGCGGCCCATGAGGCCGGCTCGGTTCACGCCGAAGCCAAGGCGTTCAAGGAGACGGTCATCCCGGCCCAGGACGAACTTCGGACCGTGGCCGACGAGCTCGAGACGCTGGTCTCGGACGAGCTGTGGCCGCTCCCGAAGTATCGCGAGCTCCTCTTCCAGTACTAGGTCGAGCCCCGGCTCGACCCCGAGCCCGAAGTCAGAAGCCCCTCCGGCATGCCGGAGGGGCTTCTTCTTTGTCTTATCGGTCGTACCGCGCCCACCCCCGGCCGCAGCGCCCGCCGGCGACGCTACGTCGAGGCCGTCCCGGCGGCTTCGCGCGCGGCGGCTAGCCCGAGTTCGAAGTCCTCGCGCAGATCCTCCACGTCCTCGAGCCCGACCGAGCAGCGCAGCAGTCCGGGAGCGATGCCGCTCGCGGCAAGCGCGGCCGCGTCGAGCTGCCGGTGGGTGGTGGAAGGCGGGTGGCTCGTGATCGTCCGGAAGGCACCGAGTGAGGCGGTTCGTTCGGCGATCTGCATCGCGTCGAGGAATGCCCTGCCCGCCTCGCGCCCGCCTCGCAGCTCGAAGGCGAGCATGCCGCCGAAGACGTCGAGCTGGCGAACCGCGATCGCATAGCCCGGATTGCCCGGCAGCCCCGGATAGTGGACGCGCTCCACGATGTCCTGGCCTTCCAGCCAGGCCGCCAGCTCGATGGCGGTCGCGCTGTGGCGCTCCATCCGGATCGCGAGGGTCGGCAGGCCTCGCAGCACCAGAAAGGCCGCGAGTGGCGCAAGCGCGGCGCCGGCGTCCACCAGGATCGGGCGGAGGGCGTCGACGCGCTCGCGGCTGCCGACGACCACCCCGGCGAGCACGTCGGCGTGGCCGGAGAGGTACTTCGTGGCGGAGTGCATCACGAGGTCCGCGCCGCGCTCTATGGGGCGGCAGGCGTACGGCGAGGCGAATGTGTTGTCGACGAGGAGCAGCGCACCCCGCCGGTGCGCGGCCTCGGCCAGGGCCTCGATGTCCGAGACCACGATGGTCGGGTTCGAGACCGTCTCCACGTACAGCAGAGGGGAACGTGTTCGGACGAGCGCGGCATCTACCGCGTCGAGGTCCGTCGGGTCGACGAACTCGGTCGCGACCCCGAGCCGCGACAGCACCTTGACCAGCAGGTCGCGAGTGGTGCCGTAGACGGCCTGCGTGACGACGATGGTCTGGCCGGCGCTGACGTTCGAGACCAGGGCGGCGTGTATAGCGGCCATCCCGGTGGCGAATGAGAGGCCTGTTTCCGCACCCTCCAGCTCGGCAACCGCCGCGCCCAGCGCCGCCGTGGTGGGATTGTCGATCCGGCTGTAGGCATAGCCTGGCCGGGCACCGGTCAGGACGTCACCGAGCTCGGCGGCGTCGGCGGTCGAAAACGCGGCCGACTGGTAGATCGGGATCGCCGAAGGGATCTGCGTGACCTTTGGGGACCGCGTGGCGGCGAGGATCGCTCGGGTCGTGAATCTGACCATGAGGAGATGCTACCCGATCATGCCGCGGACCTAGCGGCGGTCGTGGTCGGCTTGATCGTCGCCGTCGTGCGGGAGCGGCCGGAATCCCGGTGTCACTGCCGGGGGTCGATGGTATACGGGCTGCGGTTGCGCGAGCTCGCCCGGCTCCGCGTACCCCACGACCCGGTTCTTGCCGAGGCGCTTCGACGAGTACATGGCTTCGTCCGCGGCGATCATCAGCTCGTCGCCGGTCTTGCCGTCTTCCGGGTATGACACGACGCCGATAGATAGCGACGTGGTGATCTGCTGGCCGCCCACCTCGACCAGAAGCTCGCTGACCATCTGGCGGATCTTCTCGGCCACGACATATGCGCCGCTCGGGTCCGTCTCGGGCAGCAGGGCAACGAATTCATCGCCGCCGTAACGGGCCGCCGTATCGATCGAGCGCAAGCCGGCTCGGATGAGCTGCGCCACTCCGCGCAGGATCACGTCGCCCTGGTAGTGGCCGTAGCGGTCGTTGATCGACTTGAGGCCGTCGAGATCCATCATCAGCAGGCAGAAGCCGCGCCGGAACCGCCGGCCGCGCTGGATCTCGCGGTCGACCGCGTTGAAGAAGAAGGCCCGGTTGTGGAGGTCCGTCAGCGAATCGACCGTGGAAAGCCGGACGGCCGCGTCGCGCGTTTGCCGCTGGACACGCGAGACGACCATGCTCGAGTACGCGAGCAGGACGAGCGCGGTCAGGTTGATCGCGACGCGGGTCAGCGTGTCTCGGGCGGTGGCGGCGTCGATCGGCCCTGAGAGCGCCGCGACGGCGTATGCCCCGGCCGTCTCGAAGGTCAGGAGCAGCGTCAGCGCCGGAGATGCGACCAGCGCCGCCCCGCCGACCAGGAGCGGGTAGACGAAGAAGAAGGGACTCGACACCTTGCCGGTGAGGAGCACGAGCATCGTCAGGAAGACGACTGCGGCGGTGCCCTCGACGACGGCCCGCGCGGTCCGCAGCTTGCCCGACGGAATGACTTCGTGAACGACGAGGACGAAGATGCCGGCCAGGATCAATGTGGTGAAGACCTGCGGCTCCACCGACAGCCAGAGCTGGCTCACAGAGACGATGAGAAGGGTGATCAGGATGAACGACCACGCCAGGATTCGAACAGCCCGGTTGTAGGTGTCGACCGCGTAGCCGCCGCGCAGGACTTCGTCGAGCTCGTCGTCCGACGATCGAATTCCACGACGGGCAAGGGCGTTGGCTCTGGCTCCCGGTCTGTGTTCGCGAGTGAGCAGTCGAATCGTCGGCTGGATCGGGAGCTGAGTGGTGGGTATCGCTCGCTCCCATGCGTCGTCCGATGACGAGCGGGGCGGCTTGCGCTCGATCTCCAGGAAGCGCCCGTACAACGGGCCGTGGCCCATCAGGGCGGCCGACAACAGGACGGCCATCAGCACGAGGAGGACGACGGCCGCCACGAGTACCACCAGGAGAGGCTCGACGCTAGACACGGCCCTGCTTTGGGGCGCAACCAGTGGATCTTGGCTTGCGACTCACGGTGCATCTTAGTGCCACAGGACCTTCAGAGGGGCCGGATGGGACCCTCCACGTTGCCCGGCTGCAACGTGAAACGAGTGCATTCTCGGCGGGTCTGCGGAGGTCTCGTGAGGTTGGGTGTAACCCGTTAGGCCCCAACTGGCTAGCCCGATCGGCGAACCCGCCAATGCGTTGGCCGCGACAGGCGGGTCTCTTCATGGCCGGGTTTGCTCGGTTGCCGCGGTCCACGCCGCCGGCTCGTTGGCGGGAGTCGGGCGGGCGGTGGCTTGCCCATCGGGTGGCATCCGATCGGGTGTTGCAGTAACCGATTGACAGGCGTAGGGTGATGTCAGTCTCATCCCGCGCCAGAGTCTCTGGAGGCATGATGCAGGCAGCGACGGCGGCCACAGGTTCGCGACTTTCTCGCGGTGACGGTGGGGCGTTCCCATCCACGGCCGATCCGATCTGTGCAGTGTCTAACCTCGAGTGGAGACCTCGCGCCGGAAACCTCAGCGGTGACACTCGCGCTGGCAAGCCCGCGCGGTAGGGGCCATGAGCCTCTGCCGCGACCCAGTTTGCCAGGACCGGCGTCAGGTTGCGCCGGTCTTGTGCTGTCTGGAGGTTGCGCGCTTGCGCGCTTGGGCGCACCCGGGCCCGCCTGGGCCTACGAGCCAGGGGTCTCCAGCTTGCCGGATCTCGCTATCTCGCCCAGGAATCTCGCTGACGGCTTGAGCGTGCGGGTCTGCGTCGTTCGATCCACAGCGATCAGCCCGAACTCCATCGAGTAGCCGAGCGCCCACTCGAAGTTGTCGAAGGCGCTCCAGTGGATGTAGCCACCGAGCGGGATTCCTTCGTCTCGGACTGCGTGGAGCGCTGCCAGGCCCTCGGTGATGAACTCGATGCGCTCTGCATCGTCGGCGGTGGCGACGCCGTGCTCGGTCACGACGATCGGCATGCCCGGCAGCACTTCAGCGGCTCGCCGGACCGTGGCGGCCACGGCCCCGGGCCGGAACTCGTAGCCCATCTGCGTGCGGCGAATTCCGTCCCGACCCTCGACCGTTGGGCTGCTGCCGGTCTGGCTGCCGACCATCTGCGAAACCAGCAGCTTCTCGATCGGATCGATCGACAGCGCCGCCTTGATCAACCGGCCGAACGGTCGCGGCATGTCGAGCTTGGCGCGCGTGTAGGTCTGGACGCCGGCGAAGTCGTCCTCCTTCGAAGCCTCGAGGTAGACGTCCTCGGCCATCTGACGCGCGTACTCCATGAGGGGCCGGCCGCCGCGGTTCGACTCCCATTCCTGCATCGAATGCGTCTGGCCGACGTGCGCGTTGGGACGCAGCGCCTTCACCGCCGCGAGGGCCCGCCGGTGGCCCTCTACGAGGCCCCGCGTGGCTCGTCGCCAGTTGGCCAGACCGTGGGTGCCGGGCGGAAACCCGAGAGCGCCCGCGTAGCCGCCGAAAGCGACCACACCGGGCTCGTTGATCGTGCAATACCAATCGACCCCGTCGCCCAGAGCCTCGACGACGCGCCGGACATACCGCTCGAACAGGCCGGGCGTCGACTCCGCCAGCCAGCCTCCCTTCGCCGCCACCCAGAGCGGCAGCGTGAAGTGATACAGCGTGACCATCGGCGTCAACCCGGCCCTTCGAACGGCCGTAACCATGGCCCGGTAGTGCTCGAGCTGGGCCTCGTCGAAGGATCCCTCGCTCGGCTCGATGCGGGCCCACTCGACGGAGAAGCGATACGTGTTGAAGCCGAGTCCGGCTAGCAGTGCGATGTCGCTCTCGTAGCGGTTGTAGTGATCTATCGCGACGCCGCTCGGCTCCCGGCAGGGAGACCCCTTCCTCAGCTCCCACTCCCACCAGTCGCTGTTCGAGTTGGCGCCCTCGACTTGATGCGCGGCGGTGGCCGTGCCCCAGAGAAACCCGGCTGGAAAGTGGATCTCGCTCATGGCCCGAGGATAGCGTTTGCGGAAGCGATCTGGCCCGGTGCGCGTGCCGAAACGGTCTCTCGGACCCTTGGCCGCGGGCCGCCGCGGGCGCAAACTCACGCCCGCGGTGGGGCGATGCCGGCGCCGAACTCGGGCCCCGAGACTCCGAGATAGCGGCACCGCCTAGACCCGCAGGCGGAGGCGACGATGAAACGGATCCTGCTGGCCTACGACGGGACCGAGCCCTCGAAGCGGGCGCTCGAGCAGGTGGCGGAGTTCGCGAACGCCCTCAACGCAGAGGTTTCGGTCGTGAGCGTCGTCCCGGCGCGACCGGGGCCGGTGCCGCTCGATCCATGGGACGACCGCCAGGTCCACGACCACGCCCTGGTAGAGGCCCGAAAGCTGCTCAACGAGCAGGGCATCGAGCCGCGGCTGCTCGAACCGTCCGGCGACCCAGCCCGCACCATCGAGCACATCGCCGATGAGGGCAGATACGACATGGTGGTCGTCGGATCGCGTGGACTCGGGGCGCTGGGCCGGATGCTCGAGGGCAGCGTCTCGGAGCACGTGGCGACTCACGCCCGACGGACGGTGGTAGTGGTCCACTGAGCGAGGCTTCGCTCGTCGCCGCCTGGGCCGCCACCCCGACAAGGCGCGGGCTGGGTGGACGCGGCGCGGGCTTCGCGCGTCAGGCCTCCGCCGCCAGATCCGCGAGCGCCCCTTCGAAGGCGCCCAACGATTGAGCACCGAAGAGGACGAAGACGGCCAGCTCGACCGCCTTTGACTGAGCGAGCGCGTCTCGAACGGCTTTGAGTGCGACCGCGGCCGCCCGATCGAGCGGGTAGCCGTAGACACCTGCGCTGATTGCCGGAAAGGCGACCGTTCGAGCGCCCGCGTGGTCCGCCAGATGTAGAGATGTCGCGTACGCCGACCGGAGCAGGGCCTCTTCCCCCTGGCTGCCGCCCCGCCAGATGGGGCCGACGGCATGGACGATCCACTTGACGCCGTGCTCTGCCATCCGTCCGGAACCCGTGATGACGGCACTCCCCGTGGGGCAACCGCGGTATCGAGACCGCAGCTCCGCGGCGAGCTCGGGCCCGGCGGCGTGGTGGATTGCCCCGTCGACGCCACCGCCACCCGCGAGCTCCTGGTTGGCGGCGTTGACGATCGCGTCCGCCCGGATCGTCGTTATGTCGCCGGCCTGCAGCTCGATCCAGGCCGCGGCGTGGGCTGGCCTTGGGACCTCGAGCCGGCGCTGGCCGTTCATGGCTCCAGGTTACGGCACAGAAGCCCGCATGGCGCCACTCAGTCTCGCGGCGAGCGTGATACTGCGCTCATGAACGACAAACCCCGGGTCCAGCCCGAGTCCCGGGCTGAGTGGCGAGCGTGGCTCGAGGCCAACCACCGGATCTCGACCGGGGTCTGGATGGTGTCGTGGAAGCGCGGCACCGGCAAAGGGATCGTCGGCTACGAGGATGCGGTGGAAGAGGCGCTCTGTTTCGGCTGGATCGACGGCGTCGTCGGCCGGCTCGACGACGAGCGGGCGATGCAATGGTTCGCGCCGCGCCGGCCGAAGGGGACCTGGGCGCGCTCGAACAAGGAGCGAGTGGCTCGACTCGAGGCCGCGGGCCTTATGACCGAGGCTGGGCTGGCGGCCGTGGCCCTGGCTCGCGCCAACGGGTCGTGGGAGTCGCTCGATGCCATAGACGGGCTCGTGGTGCCCGACGACCTGGCCGCTGCCCTCGCGGATTGGCCGGGGGCGCGGGAGAGTTTCGACGCGAGCTCGGCATCGATCCGCAAAGCCGCGCTGGCCTGGGTCTACGGGGCCAAGCGACCGCAGACGCGGGCGGCGCGCGTCGAAAAGATCGCGGCGATCGCCGGGCGAGGCGAGCCGATCGCCAACCTCTGGCGGCGCGACTGAGGCTGGGGGAGGGGTGGTCGGGGCGGTGGGATTCGAACCCACGATCTCGTGCTCCCAAAGCACGTGCCTTGCCGCTAGGCCACACCCCGAGCGGAGTGAATGATACGGCGGCGGGGATGGCGTGTGGCCCAGTTGGCAGATCCGACCGACCGAGCCGGGCGAGAACGTCGAACGTTTGGGATGGCGCGGCCGACCTTGTCGAGGCCAGCCGGCGCCGTCACAACGTGATCTGCGGTTGGCTAGATGCGACCCAGGACCGAAATTGCGAGGGTCTTCTCGGCGTCCATCAGCTGGCTATCCGATGCGCCCTTGAGGATCACGGCGGTCGTGAACGTCGTCTGGTCCTTGCGGACGTTGAGCACCACCATGCCGGCGCCGAGGCTCACGTAGTAGGCGTCGTCGCCGATGCCGGGGACCTGCGTGATGGTTACGCCAGCGATGGATTTCTGCGTTGGCTTGAAGTCGGCGACGCTGGTGATGGATATCTCGGCGGAGTCGGTGGCCTTGGCGGAGTCGACGAAGATGCAGCTATGGGCTCCCGGTTCTGGGGCCGCTCCCGGATCGACAGGCTTGCCCAAGACGGCCGCGGCCTCACCGGCGGTGATCAGCGAGCAGGCATCGAGCGTCTGCGGAACGCCGGCTGTCGGCTTGTCGGTGGCGCCGATCGCAGTCTGCGTCGCGCCGGCTTGTGTCCCAGTGGCCTGAGGGACGCCGGTAGCGGCGGACCCACTACACGCCGCGACGAGTCCCGTCACGAAGGCAAGCACAATCCAAGTTCTGCGCACAGCTGAAGTCTCCCTGAGCCCAACCGATGGGGTCGTGGTTGCCGCATCTTGCGGGGACGGCCGGCAAACGAACCGGCGCGCACCAATACCAGACGACGACCTCGCGGGGCCCTGTTCTCGAACCATAGGGCCAGGCACGCGATATGCGACCGGAAGGGCAGCGTTGTTGCGCCGGGCGAGTGCGGAGGGTCGGTGCCCGCGGGTCGTATTGGGCGGCCAATCGCGCAACAATCGGCGGCTTCAGCGTTCGGCCACTCACGCTCATGACCCGCTCGGCGCCACCGCCTATCGGGCGGCGGCCCCCAGAGCACGTGCCTTGCCGCCAGGCCACACCCCGATCCTGGCCAATCGTACGCGGCGGGAGGCGGTCGCCACGCCGAGTGTTAAACGCCGTTGCGCCCGGGGGCCGGGCGCAACGGGCGGAGTTCGGGCGGGGGTGGTGACGCGGGCTGGCGGCGGCTGGCCCGCGCCGGCGGCTGGCATGCTGTCAGCTGTTGAGGACCTTGAGCAGGATCGCCGGGTAAACGAATTCATCCGGGGTGACGCACATGATGTCGTAGAGGTTGTTGCTCATGACGACACCCAGCGTCCCGCCTGAAACTTGAGTGCTGTCCAGGATGCGAACCTGGTCCACGTAGACCCAGCTCGGAGGGTCATTTGCGTTGGCGCGCGGCGATTGATACGCGTTGCCGGTGATCATCTCCCAGGTAGTGCCGTCTGCGACCGGGACGACGTAGAGGCTCGCCCCCTTTAGGCCGCCCTTGAGCGCCGCGGGCATGTTCGTAATCGTAAAAGTGAGCGCCGCCCCACGCGGTATGACCGTCGGGCCGGCGTAGGTGCATTTCTGCCCGTCCCAGGTGACCGTTGCGGACAGCGCTTGTGACGTCGCCGTCGCCGTGGGGCTGACCGGGGCCGCGGCCGTCGCCGCGGGTGTGACCGTCGCCGGAACCGAGGTCGGCGTCGGTGTGGTGCTTGCGCTGCACGCTGAGACAACCAGCGCCAGCGCCCCGATCATGGTGGTGAAGCGTCCCATGACGCACCCCTTCCGTTGTTCGATGCCCCGGTCTCCATCTGCCGGGGCGTCCCGACGATCCTGTCCCAGGGCGGTTTGCCTCCGGCAAGGAACCGGCAAGTTGTCGGGTCGGTCCGACGAGCCCACCTCTCACTTCTTCTGTTGCCAGCTTCCGTCGATCTCGGTGAGCACCTGCGACAGGCTGAGTCTCCCCAGTGTCAGGTAGCTCAGCATCCCCTGATCGACCGCGGCCGCGACCCGGGTCGGCATGAGATCCGAGGCAGCGACGCGGAACGTCCCGGCGCGCAAGGCACCCTGCACCAGGTTGCGCTCCTGCGCCGCGACGCCGTCCAGCGCCAGATCCGCTTCCAGTCGGTCCTCTACCGCATGCAGGTGGACCTCTTGCAGGCGCCGGATCTCGGGTTGGACGACAGGCTCGTCGGCGAGGTCGGCATACGGCTCGCCGCGCCACAGAGAGAGCGCATCTTCGAGGCGGGCGCGAGCCGTCTCGGGGTCGTCGGCAAGCAGGCCCCGCCCCTCCAGGACGAGCCGCTCGAAGCGGACTGCGTCGATGTCGTCCGGCGCCACGCGGAGGACGTAGCCGGCGGGCTCCGTCGCGAGAACCCCGTTCGGCTTGCCGCGCGGCCGTCCGGGCTCGAGCGCGTCGCGGAGCTTGGACACGTGGAAGGCGACGCTCTTGGCGCCGCTCTCCGGGGCCTCGTCGCGCCACAGCTCGTCGATGATCCGCTCGGCCGAGACGACGCGGTTCGCGTGGATGAGGAAGAACGCAAGCAGCGCGAGCTGATGGCCGGAGGCGACCCTGAGTCGCCGACCGTCCTCGATGACGTCGACCGAGCCCAGGATGCGGAACTCCATAGGCACGTGCTCCCTCCGCGTGCGGCGATGCTAGGGCGCTCGCCTACGCGCGTACCACAGCCATTCGGACGGATTCTTCGGCTCTCCTGGCCGCACGAACTCGCAGCTCGGCCTGAGGTTGCCACGCTTGTTTCGCCCGACTACGCCCGAATGGGATGCCCGAGCCTCCGCACCTGTCGCCTTGGCTTGCGGGCGGCACGGTCCGCCGACGCGCCCTTGCCTTACTATCGTCTTCCACCTCAACGGCCGCATGCCGGGCTCGCCTTACCTCGGCTGCCTCCGAGACCGGTCGACGCCCTGACCCACGCCGCCCAACTCACGCCACTGGAAGACCATTGCACGGACTCGAGCGAATCCAGGGGAGCGCGCGGCTCGCTGGCTTGACCGACCTGCGCGGCCGGGAGCTCGCCCGAGTCGTGGCCGCGGCATCGGCCGCACTTGTTGTGCTCGGGGCCTTTGCTTTCAACCAGAACGCGCCCTACGACATCCATGCCGGGATACCGGCACGCATCGTTGCCGGGCTCGCGCCGCTGGTTGCCGCCGCCGTCGCCGGATACGCAGTCCTTCGACCGTGGCCGGCGTTCCTCGCCATCCTGCTTCTCACGCCCGTCTTCGACGTGCCCCAGGTCTGGCTGAATGTCGGTCCTATCCAGGTCATCGCCCAGACGCTCTTCGTGGGTGTCCTCGGGTTGGGCCTCGCGCTTCGTCCGCGCGCGCCGGGCACCCAGGGTGTTCTCACGGCCCCGGCCGCCGGCACCCCGCCGGCCCCGCAATCGGTCGCCCCGCAATCGGTTGCCGCGCAATCGGTCGCTCCGCAGTCCGCCGCCGCGCTGGCTCAGCCCGCAGCCCGTGGTTTCCGGCGAGCCAATCTGAGACTGGACTACGTAGCCGGAGCAGCCGTCGTCGCGCTGCTCGTCCTGGCCAGTCTTTCGACAGCCGTCTCGCCCGATCGAGTTACCAGCGCCACGATCCTGCTCCACGGCATCCTGGAACCGGCGGCGATGGGCTTCATCCTGCTGGCCCTGCGTCCGACCGGACGCCAGCTGGCGGTGGCGCTCGTCGTTCTGGCGGTCTCGGTCAGCCTTGGCGGGTTGATCGACATGGTCCAGACGATCCCGGCAATGGGCACCCTCGAGGCCATGCAGGCCAATAGGCTTCTCTTCTCCCGTATCAACTACTTCAACGTGGGCCTCTTCGGCGAGATGCTGGCCATGGCAATGCCCGTCCTTCTGGCGGTGCTCCTGGCTCACCGCCGCCGCTACATCCGCCTGAACCGGGCCGCCATCGCCCTGATCGTCGCTGCGATCGTCGTGGCTCTCGCAAGCCTCTTCCTCACATTCTCGAAGAGCGCGTACCTGGCGACCTTCGGTGGGTGTCTGGTGCTGGTGCTGCTGGTCATCCGCACCTGGCGGCGACGGGTCACGCTGGTCCTGGCGGTCACCTTGATCTCGGCCGCCGTGATCCCGTGGCCGGCCTTCTTCCTGCAGGTCGCCCCGCCGCTCGAGCAGGCGTATCGGAGCGCCATGGTGTCGCTGATGGGCGAGAGTCGATACGACTCCTGGAACCCATCGACGATCTCCGGCACCGGCTCGCTTCTGGAGCGCTGGTATGCCACGCGCGCGGCGCTGGAGATGGCGGTCGATCACCCGATCCTCGGCATCGGCCTGGACCAGTTCAAGACGCAGTACGTGCCCGGCCGCTACAAGCCGCCCGAAGCCAGGCTCAACCTCGACTGGGCCCATTCAATGCTGCCCGAGGTCGCCGCCGAGCTCGGGCTGCCGGCGCTCGTCCTGGAGGTACTCGTCTACGCCGCGGCCTTCCTCGCGCTGTGGCGCGTGTATCGGGCGCCGCCCGACGGGCAGACGAGATTGATGGCCTGCGTGCTGCTGGCCGCGCTCGTCTCGTGGCAGCTCGTCGGCACCGCCTTCGCCGGCGACATGTACCGGCCGTGGCGGAACATGTCGTCCGACTACGTGATGATGGCCGTCCTGATGGCGAGCGCATTCGCGCTGTACCGGCAGGTCCGGCGCGGCGCCGCAAGCTAGCGCGGCAGGCCTGGGCTCGAGTGTCCGCGCCGGATCAGAAACCGAGGTCTACCAGGCAGCGGTGCATCCGGCGGGCGGCTCGGCCCCGGTGCGAGATGCGGTTCTTGGCCTCGGCGGTCCACAGACCGAGCGTCCGGCCACCGGGCCGCTCCCCGGCGGGCTCGAAGATCGGGTCGTAGCCGAAGCCGCCGTCACCCTTGGGAGCGCCGGCGATCCGGCCCTCGAGAGTCCCGCGGGCGAACCGGATGGGCAGCCCGCCTCTGGGGCCGAGCTCCTCAGGCAGAGCGAGCGCCAGGACGCAGCGATACCGGGCCCTGCGCCGGGCAGGCTCCAGGCCGTCGAGGGCGGCGAGCAGCTTCACGTTGTTCTCCTCGTCGGTGGCGTTCTCTCCGGCGTAGCGCCGCGTCCGCACGCCCGGCCCGCCGCCGAGTGCGTCTACCTCGAGCCCCGAGTCGTCGGCCAGAGTCGGGAGGCCGGAGCGCAGCGCGAAGAACCGCGCCTTTTTCGCCGCGTTGGCCTCGAACGTCGCCCCGTCCTCTGTCGCCTCGTCGAGTATCCCGGCGTCGTCGAGGTCGATCAGCTCGGCCCGCAAGCCCAGCAGCTCGCGCAGCTCGCGGAGCTTGTGAGCCGACCGGGTGGCGACGAGCACGCGCGCTCGATCGGCGGAGCCTGAGGTTCGACCGGTCACCTGGGCGTACGCCTCTAGCGCTTGACCGAGGCGATCGCCTCGGCCTGGGCGGCGAAGAGACGCTGGAGCCCGCCGCCTGCCAGATCGAGCATGCGGTCGACGTCCGACCGTTCGAACGGCTTGCCTTCGGCGGTGCCCTGCAGCTCGACGTAGCGGCCGGCGTCGGTGGCGACGACGTTGAAGTCGACCTCGGCGCGGGAATCCTCGGAGTAGTCGAGGTCGAGGTACGTCGTGCCGCCCACGATGCCGACGCTGACCGCCGCCACGCGCCCGATGAGGCAGCGCTCCATGCCGTAGGTGCGCATCGCCGCAGCCAGCGCAACCCAACCGCCGGTGATCGACGCGGTGCGGGTGCCGCCGTCGGCGTTGATGACGTCGCAGTCGATCGTGATCGTCCGCTCGCCGAGCTTGGCCATGTCGACGATGCCGCGCAGCGACCGGCCGACGAGCCGCTGGATCTCGTAGGTTCGGCCGCCGAGCTTGCCCTTCGCCGCCTCGCGGATGCTTCTCTCGCTCGTCGCCCGCGGCAGCATGCTGTACTCGGCCGTGACCCAGCCGGTGCCCTTGCCCCGAAGGTGCGGCGGGACCTTGTCCTCGATCGTGGCGGCGCACAGCACTTCCGTGCCGCCGAGCTTGATCAGGCAGGAACCCTCGGCCCACTTCTGCACACCGAGGGTGAGGGTCAACGGCCGCAGGTCGGCGGGGAGGCGGCCGTCTGCCCGCTGCAACGGCTGAGCTCCGATTGTCATCGTGCTGTCTCCTTCGGCGCCGAGGTCTGGCCCGCCGCCGCCTGGCGGTTGGCGGCCTCGGCTCGCGCCTCGGCCTTCGCAGCATCCCACAGATCGTCGAGTTCGGCGAAGGTCATATCCCGCAGGAGGACGTTGCGTTCGCGGGCCATCCGCTCCACGCGCCGGAAGCGGTCACGGAACTTGTCTGCGGCGGCACGGAGGGCCCCTTCCGCCTCCACCCCGTGGCGCCGGGCCAGGTTCGTCACCACGAGCAGAAGGTCGCCCACCTCCTCGCGCTTCTCGGCGTCGCTGGCGGCCTCGTCGAGCTCGGCCAGCTCTTCGTGGACTTTGTCGATGATGCCGACGATCTCGGGCCAGTCGTACCCGAGGTGCGCGGCCCGTTCCTGCATCTCCTGTGCGGCGGCGAGGGCGGGCATCGACGGCGAGATCCCGTCGAGCGCACTCCGGACCTCGGCATCGGCGCCACCGTTTGCCGCTTCGTCCTCGCGCTCGGCCCGCTTGATCTGCTCCCACTGGCGGTTCACGTCGCCGGCGGTGGCGACCTTCGCGTCGCCGAAGACGTGGGGATGGCGGCGGACGATCTTGCGGCTGATCGCCTCCTCGACGTCGGTCATGTCGAAGACGCCTGCCTCGGCGGCGAGCTGCGCGTGCAGCACGATCTGCAGGTAGAGATCGCCGAGCTCGCCGGCCAGGTCGGGAGTCGCGCCGCCGTCGAGCGCGTCGTAGACCTCGTACGCCTCCTCGAGAAGATGCTTCTTGAGCGAGGCGTGAGTCTGCTCTCGATCCCATGGACAGCCGTCGGGCTGGCGCAGCCGGTTCGCGATCCACGGCAGGGCCCAGGGGCTCGCGAACGCCAGCTCCGGCGCCACGGGCGCGAGGTAGAGGGGCGCCGTCAGGGCGGCCTCGTCGAGGTCGGCGATCGTGGCCGCTTCGGTCGCGCCGATACGGCCGACGGGGTGATCCGCGGGATAGAGCCGCCGCAGGACTCCGATCGCGCCACTCGCCACCGTGGCGTGCCGTCCGGGCAGCGGCTCGTCCGCGGGCTCGGTCGGTTCGCCGGCCCTGAATGCCGCAAGCGGCACCACCAGGACCGGCCGCGACGGTTCGATCGGCGTGCTCGTCAGGCGCTCGGGCGTGACGATCTGAAGCCCGGCCGCCGGGTCCAAGCCCCAGCGGATCCTGGCCTCGGCGACGAAAGCGTCGAGCACCGCAGGGACTAGGACGGCGTCGCGGGGGCCAGGGCGGTCACAGCCGCCGTGTCCTGCCACACCAGCGAGTTCGCCTGGAGCTCGCTGAGCCAGCGCGGGAATACCACCTTCTTGAGCTTGGCCTGCTGGGCCGCGTCGGGCGTCCTGGTCTGCTGGTCGATGATCTTGTAGAGGTAGTAGCCGTTGCCGTTGACGATGTTGCTGACGCGACCGACCGGGGTCTGGAAGATGGCGGCCTGTTGATCCGCGGTGAGCATGTACGGCGAGACCCAGCCGAGGTCGCCGCCCGTAGAGGCGTCGGCGGACTCGGAGTTCTGCTTGGCAACGGTCGCGAAGTCGACCCCCGAGTTGATCTGCAGCAGATCGTCGGCGATCCGCTGGTCAGGTGCCGCCCGGCGACCCTGGTACAGGACGACCACGTAGCCCTGCGACGGCTCCTGGATGGGGTCGAGGATCGCCCCGGTAGCGAGTCCGGGAGCGAACACGAATTGAGCCACGTTGGTCAGGCCAAGTCCGGTAGAACCGGCGGTGGTCTGGGCGTTGAAGAGGTCGGCGGGGATCCAGGGGACCGAGCCGCCGCTCGAGTTCCAGTACTGGTCGTCGTTGACCGTCGTGTCGGCGGCCATTTTCGCAAACTGGGACGGGTCTGCCCGGAGCTTGGCCACGGCGGCGTCGGCTCGAGCCTTGGCATCCGTCCAGGACGAGTCGGTGGTGGGCACGTTGGCCGCGTTCGACTCGCTGTGCCCCGGCGCGAAGACAATCATCGAGATCTTGACCTCGTCGCCGTTGCCGGGCTGGCCGTAGCCGGGTGCGACAGCGATCTCGAGGACTTGGCGCTGGACGGTGGCGCCGCTGATGTACTTGGCCTCGATCGCCGTCTGGACGGCCTTCTGAGTGGCCTCGGCGCGGGCATATGCCTGGTAGAGGCCGGCGTTCGAGGCGGTTCCGATCGAGTTCTGCCAGTCGGCATCCACGTACGCCGGCACGATGCTCGATACAGTGGCGAAGCGATACGTTCCGTCAGTGCCTTTGAAGATCGTGGTCATGTCGTTCGGCTTGGCCAGGGCAAAGATGGCATCTGCGATGTCAGGGTCCACCTGGAGCGAGCTCTTGGTGACCAGTCCGATGTCACCGACGCTGGTCCCGGTACTGGCCGAGTTGGCCTCTGTGGCCACGTCGTCCCAGGCCTTGCCGCCCTTTACCTCGTTGAGATAGCCCTGGATCTTGGTCAGGGCGTTCGTGATGTCCGTCGACGTTACCGCGCTGGAGGGAGGCGTCGGCTCGGGGGTCACGCCGATGATCTTCACGTGGCGCATCTCATCGATGGTGCTGTCGGTTCGGACCTGGTCGGTCACCATCTGATCGGTGACCGCGATGTTGTTCTTGGCGGCGTACTGCCGGATCTCCGACTCGTCGATCAGCTGCGTCAGGGAGCTGCTGTAGATAGTCGACAGACTCTCGTTCGACTGGATGGTGTTGGTCAGCGTCGTGTACTCATCGGTCGTGATCTTGCCCTGGTTCCGCAGCGTCGTGTAGTCCGCGATCTGTCGCGCGTATATCGCCAGGTTGAGACTCGCCCTATCTCGGACCGCGTCCTTGCTGATGACCTCGCCGTTGACCGCCGCGATGGACGCCCCGTGGTCCGCGTAGTAGCCCGCAACGAAGACCCCACCCATCAGCGACAACGCCGCCACGATGGCGAGGGTGAAGCTGAGCGTCATGTAGATCGTGCGCCGGTTGTCGTCACGGCGGGCTCGGCGGCGCGTTGGCTTTGGAGCCGTTCTGGTGCGGAAGGTCATCTGGGCGTCCTGGTGCGAGCGTGGTCCGGCAAGGCACGCCGGGTAACGGAGCCGTATGCTACCGCATTCCGCTTCCTGAAACGGCGGGCCGCCGAGTGGAAATCGACTCGGGCAGAGTCGGCCGTCATCTAGGTTTCAGGGGTTCGGCTCGCTCCTTCGCCGTGGCGCCGGGCCACGAGCCGGTTGACGACCGACTTGTATGCCTCGGCCTGCCGCGTCCAGCTCAACTCATTGACGCGCCGGCGCGTCCTCTCAACGCGGGCGGCGCGGTCCCGGTCATCGTCCACGAGCCGGAGGACGGCGGCGGCGAGCGAATCCGGATCGCCCGGCTCGTACACCGAAAGTGTCTCCGCCGCGAAGTAGCGCTCCACGGTCGGCAGTCGCGACGCCACGACCGGCTTGCCCATGGCCGCGTACTCGAGCACTTTGGTCGAGAGGCTCATGCCGGTGAAGGGATCGAGCCGGGTCGGTGCGACGCCGATGTCGCCGGCGGCCACGGCGGCCGGCACGTCCTCGATCGGGATCCGGCCGGGGAAGCCGACGATCGCGGAGATGCCGAGCTCGGCCGCGAGCCCCTCGAGTGAGGGCAGGGCGTCGCCGCGGCCGTAGAACGTTGCCCGGATACTCAGCGTGGGTCGCGTTCGGACGATCTCGGCTATCGCGCGCAGGACGACGTCGAGCTCGTACGTCGGCGTGAGCGCTCCGGCGTAGACGATGCGGAGCGTGCCGTCGGCCATAAACTCGCGATGCGGTTGTGCCGACGAATCGAACAGCCCGAGGTCTGGGCTGTTGAGGACGACGGTCAGCCGCTCCGGCTTGACGCCGAGCCCTCGCAGCCGCTCCGCCAGCGGCTCGTTGACGGTCATGACCTCGTCCGCGAACGCGATCGACACCTTCTCCTGGAGCCGCAGCAGCCGGTAGCTCCACGGGTTGGCCGCCCGCGGGAAGCGGCTCCGGAAGAACTCCGGCATCGCCTCGTGCAGGTCCAGGAGCACCGGCACGCCCGACATCTTGAGGGGCAGCGCGGCGAAGACGAGGTAATCCGGTAGCGAATGGACTTCGATGAGGCCGTATCGCCGGCGGCGATGGGCGATCGCGGCGGCCCACAGGGCTCGAACGAGGAACGTGCCGTACTCCATCAGATACACGGGCAATCCGGCGCCCTGGTGGCGGCGCACGGGCAGGCGGCGCAGGTTCACGCCGGCGACGATGGCCGAGTCTTCCTCGCCGTGCCGGCGGAGGCCGTAGACGTCGACTTCCCAGCCGGCAGCGACGAGCGTCTCCGCCTCGCGCCTGACGCGCGGGTCCTCCTCGTAGTAGGCGTGGACGATCATGCAGATCGGGCGGCGCGGCGCGGCGGCGGTCATCGACCGGTCGCGCTCAGGGCCGCAGCTATCCGCTCCGCGGCGCCGGAACCCGTCAGGTGCAGGTTCGTCGCTCGTTCCGCGGCATCGGCGTGAGCTCTGGCGACAGGGGCTCGCGCCGCGAGCTCTCGCATGGCGAGATCGCGATCGAGCCCGACCAGCACCGAAGAGCTGGCCTCGCCTCCGACCGTCTCGACCCATTCGGTCGTGGTCCGGAGAACCAGGCAGGGAACCCCGAGCCACGCCGACTCGCGCTGGACTCCGCCCGAATCGGTCAGCACCGCCGCGGCGTGCAGCTGGAGGGCCAGCGAGGTTCGGTAGCCCTGCGGCTCCACGACGATCACTCCCTCTGGCAGCTCGATCCCGGCGGCCGCGAGCGCCGCCCGCGTCCCGGGATGAAGTGGCAGGACGACCGGCCGGTCCGGGGCGGCGACCGCACCGAGCAGCCCCGCCCAGGCGACCATCGCGGCCGGATCGCGGTTCTCGGCACGGTGGACCGTAGCGAACAGGAACCCTCCCGGTGTGAGGGCCACGCCCAGCCTTTCCGCGATTGGGCCCAGGACGGCCGGATGGCGCACTTCTTCGGAGGCGCGGGCGGCCAGGTCGAGCATCAGGTCGCCGACGAGCAGGACCCCGTCTTCGATCCCCTCCGCGGCCAGGTTGGAGACGGCGGCCGGGGTCGGGGCGAAGAGCCAGCGCGACAGGTGATCCGCCACGACCCGGTTCAGTTCCTCGGGCATGCGCCGATCGAAGCTCCGCAGCCCCGCCTCGACGTGCGCGACCGGCAGCCCGAGCTTCGCCCCCGCCAGCGCCCCGGCCAGAGTGGAGTTGGTATCGCCGTATACGAGGACCGCATCGGGTGCCGCGTCGCGCAGCAGCGGCTCTAGAGCGATGAGCATCTGGCCGGTCTGCTGGCCGTGGCCGCCGCCGCCGATGCCCAGCGAGTGGTCGGGCCGGGCCAGCCCCAGCTCGGAGAAGAAACTGCCGGCCATCGCCTCGTCGTAGTGCTGGCCCGTATCCACGAAAACGTCCTCGTGGCTCGCCCGCAGCACGGGCTGGAGGGCGGCGGCCTTGATCAGCTGGGGCCGCGTGCCGACGACGCTGACGATACGCACCGCCGGCCTCCGCCTACCTTGACTGACCCGGGGCGCCGGCGGTTCGGTGCCTGGTCGCGGCCTGAACCCCAACGCCGACGTAGCGGACGCCTGCCGGCAGATCGACGTCGCGCAGGCTGTTGCGGCCGTCGACGATCGCTTGGACCTCCGGGAAGAGCGAGAAGTCGATCTGCGTCCAGAGCTTGTCGGCGGTCTGAGTCACGATCGCCCGCACCTGGGTCGGCTGGCCCCACTGATAAGGCGTCGCGCAGCAGTGCTCGATCTCTTCGGGGGAGAGGAGTGGGTCGTAACCGAACACGTCGGCGCCGTGGAACGAGAGGCGCTCGATCAGCGGCAGGGCTCGGGAGTAGGCCAGCTCCTTGACGTTCTCGCGGTATGTGAGGCCGAGGACCAGGACCGGAACCTCATCGAGGCCGCCGAGCAGCCCCTCCAGGGCCTTGATGGCGTGGCCGACCTGGGCGTCGTTCGTCCGGCGCGAGACGGCCACGACCTCGAGGTCGGGGGCGCGGCTGAGCAGCAGGTGGGGGTAGACGGGGATGCAGTGGCCGCCGACGCCGATTCCGGGCTGATGTATGTGCGAGTAAGGTTGGCTGTTCGCCCCGTCGATGACTTCCTGGATGTCGACGCCGACGCGGTCGGCGTACCTGGCGAAGTCGTTGGCGAGGGCGATGTTGACGTCGCGATAGGTCGTGTCGGCAATCTTGCTGAACTCGGCCGCCTCGGCGCAGCTCATGGCCACGATTTCGGCGTCGAGGACGGAGTCGTAGAAGTTGGCCGCTCTCCGACTGGACTCGGGTCCGATGCCGCCGACGAGCTTTGGATACGTGGCCAGGTTGGCGAAGACCGCGCCCGAATACAGGCGCTCCGGCGAGAACGCGACGAAGAAGTCCGACTCGGCCTTCAGCCCACTGGCCGCCTCGAGCCGCGGCGCAAACCGGCCGCGCGTGTCCCCGACGGGGAGAGTGGTCTCGAAGATGACCGTGACGCCGGGATGGATCCCGCCGGCGATCGAGTCGACGGCCGAATCCATGTAGCGGTAGTCGGGCTGCTGGGCGTCGTCGAGCATGACCGGGACGATGAGCACGGCGACGTCTGCGTCGCGGACCGCCGCCGCGGCGTGGGAGGTAGCGCGCAGCCGGCCTGCGGCGTGGACCTCGGCCACTCCCTCGGCGAGGCCCGGCTCCTCGGTCACGTGCGACCGGCCGGCATTTATCGCTGCGACGGCTTCGGGATTGATGTCCACCGCCGTCACGTTCCAGCCGTGGCGCGCGAACTGGACGGCGAGCGGCAGGCCCATCTTGCCGGCGCCCACGACGACGGCCCGGCCAACAGTGCCTGGCTCCGCAGTCCACGGACTCGCCGATTTCGGAGCCCCATGGCTGCACGGGTTGGGCGGCGGGTTGATGGAGCCGCCAAGGAGACTGACGACCCGTGAGGGCCGTGAAACGATGGTCATTCGGCTGCGAGCCTCGAAGGAAGGTCGGACAGATCGATGGGGCGGCGCTCGGAGGCCGCTGTCAGAAGGGCGTTGGCGATGGCGACGGCCCACAGCCCGTCCATGCCGTCGACGTACGGCTGATCGCCGGTGCGCAGGACGCGGACGAATTCGTCGAGCTGTGCCCGTAGCGGCTCGACGCTCTCGACTGGAATATCGGCCACGTCGCCGGTGAAGGTCGTGGCATAGCCGTCGATCATCTGCGGTCGTTCCACATTGGAGCGGGTGAAGGTGAGCTTCTGCGTCAGATAGTCGAGCTCGAACATGCCTTCCTCGCCGACGGCGACGAGGCTGCGGCGCTTGGCCGGCGTGAGCCAGTCGACGTCGAGGAACCCGGTGGCACCCGACGGGAAGTGCATCAGCCCGAACGTCAGGTCCTCGTGGCTGGCGTGGAGTCGCTGGGCCGTCTCGGCGTAGACGCGGACCGGCCGCTCGCCGGCGATCCAGCAGAGCATGTCGACGTCGTGAGTGCCGAGGTCGACGGTCACTCCCACGTCGCGGATGCGGGCAGGAAAGGGACCGGCGCGGCGGCTGGTGATGGCGTAGATCGTGGACAGCCAACCAGCGCGGAGCAGACGGCCCATCTCGAGGACCGCCGGGTTGTAGCGCTCGACGTGGCCGACCTGGACGCGGACCTTCCGCTTGCGAGCGGCCGAGATGATCGCCAGCGCGTCCTCGACGGTCGCCGCGAGCGGCTTCTCGACCAGGACGGGCAGCCCGCGCTCTATGGCGGCCAGGGCCAGGGTCACGTGCGCCGTCGTGGGCGCGGCCAGGACCACGCCGTCGAGATCGGCCTCGCGGATCATCGCCAGCGGGTCGTCGAAGCCGTTCGCTCCGGTCTGGGCGGCCGCCGCCTCGAGAGCGGCCGGGTCCGGATCGGCGATGGCCGCGAGCTTCGTCTCGGGGTGGTTCGAGATGACGCGCAGATGGTTCCGGCCCATCGAGCCCAGGCCGGCGAGGCCGACCTTCAGGAGCGAGGTCACGAGGGGTTGCCGGTCCCGACGGCGTGGCGGAGGACGCACGCTCGCAGCGCGGCGGTCACCTGCTGGATCTCGGGCTCGGTCAGGCCCGGGTACATCGGCAGGGACATGCTGCCGGCGGCGGCTGCGTCCGTGTTGGGCAGGTCCGCCTCGATGCCGAGCTCCATGACGTAGGCCTGGCGATGGCACGGGATCGGGTAGTAGATGCCGCATATCACGCCGGCATCCTTCATGTCGGCGACGATCTGGTCGCGGGCCGGCCCGACGCCGATGGTGTACTGGTGGAAGACGTGGGTTCGACCCTCCGGCCAGGTCGGCAGCCGGATGGGCAGGTCGGCGAATGCCTCGTCGTAGCGCTTGGCGACGGCCTGGCGGCGGGCGGTGTTGCGCTCGAGCTTGTCGAGCTGAACGAGCCCGATGGCCGCGGCGATGTCGGTCATGCGGAAGTTGTAGCCGAGGATCTCGTGGTAGTAGCGCTGGCGCATGCCTTGATTGCGATACAACCTGATCCAGTCGGCAAGCCGGTCGTCGTTCGTGTTGACGAAGCCGCCTTCGCCGGTCGTCATGTTCTTCGTGCCGTACAGGCTGAAGGCCGCGTAGCCGAAGCTGCCCGAACGACGGCCGCGGTACTCCGCGCCGTGGGCCTGGCAGGCGTCCTCGACGACGGTGAGGCCGTGGCGGTCGGCGATGGCCTGGATGGCGTCCATGTCGGCCACGACCCCGAACAGACTGACCGGGCAGATGGCCCGCGTCCGCGGCGTTATCGCGGCCTCGATCCGGCCCGCGTCCATGAGGTACGTGTCCGGCTCGATGTCGACGAAGACGGGCGAGGCGCCCGTGAAGAGGATCGAGCTGACGGTCGCGTTGAAGGTGTGCGAGACGGTGATCACTTCGTCGCCGGGGCCGAGGCCCAGACCGGCGAAGATCGACATCAGCGCGGCCGTGCCGTTGGACATAGCCATGGCGTGCTTTACGCCGCAAAAGGCGGCCCAGCGCTCCTCGAGCTCGGCGACCTTGCGTCCCTGGGCGACCATGCCGCTGTTCAGGACCTCCGTTACCGCGGCAACCTCCTCGGGACCGAGATCGGGGCGAGCTGGCGGGATCATGCTGAGACTCCTGTGCTCGAAACGGGCCGCTCCGCGAGCGAGCCGCTTTCGGTGGTGAAGACGAATGCGCGACCGCAACGCGGGCAGGCGAGAGGAGCGTTCGGCGATGGATTCGGGGCGGCGTAAGCTCCGTCAGGGCCGACAAGACGCGACCCGCAGGCGCACACCCAACCGAGGCGGCGGGCCGGGTTGCCGGCCACGAGGGCGTAGTCGGGGACGTCCCGGGTGACGATTGCACCAGCCCCGACTGTCGCGAACCGACCCACCGTGGTTCCGGCGACGACAACCGCTCCGGCGCCGATGGAGCAGCCGTCGCGGAGCTCGATGGGGCTGACGACCCAGTCGTCGCCGCGAGCGAGCTCGCCCGTCGCGGTGACGGCCCGCGGGTACCGGTCGTTGGTCAGGATCGCGCCGGGTCCGATGAAGACACCGTTCCCGACTGTCACGCCGTGATAGATGAGGGCCCCGTTCTGGACCTTGACCCGGTCGCCGAGCTGGACGCCTTCGTCGATGAAGGCATCGCGCCCGACGATGCACTCGGCCCCGAGGCTCGCGCCACTACGAAGCACGGCCCGGTTCCAGACACTGGTTTTGGGGCCGATGCTGACGTCGGCTTCGAGCTCTGCGGACGCATGAACTCTCGCCGTGGGGTCGATCACGAGGAACTCCTCTGGCGGCTCGGAGTTGGCGGAGGGATCCTCGGGACGCCGCTCAGCCGGCACCGAGTATACTGGACGGCTCGCTCGGTCAGCCGGTGCATGCCAGCGTTGCCTCCTGCGCTCCTTGCTCGCGCACGTTGGAGCCCGCTCGCTGCGGTGCTCGTCGGCGCCTTGGCCTGCGCCGTCGGACCGAGCGAGCAGTACTGAGGCGGTTCGGCCAGCCGGTGCATGCCAGCGTTGTCGCCTAGGCCTGCTCCGTCGGACGGCGAGCGATCGGTTGTCAGCCGGCCGATTGCGCTGTCAGTCGTGCCGGCGCCGGGCCAGCAGGCCGACGACTATGCCCAGTGCCGCTCCGGCGGCGAGGGCGCCACGCCAATCGAGTACCGTTCGCACGTCGCCTTCGACCTTGCGCGCAAGCAGCACCAGCGTGCCCGTCTGCTCTCCCAGCGTGACGTGGTTGGCGACGACCGTCCCGGCGGCCCCCTGCCGGATGTTGACGTCGCGGGCCAGCACTGTTCGGGCGAAGCCCTGGGTCACCGAGACGTCTCCGCCCAGGGCGAAGCCGATGGCACCGAGTTCGGTCGACACATGTTCGCCCCGGGCAAAGCCGATGGCTCCCATGCGGACCGCGATGTCGTCGGCCTGGGCGAGGCCGATGCCGCCTGAGGTCACGGTGATGTCCTCTGCCGACGCGGCGCCGATACCGCCCCGGTTGACTTGTATCGAGTCGGCCTCCACCTCCGCGGCACCGCCCTGGGTGATCGTGACGGTCGTGGCCTCGATCCGGCGTTCCGCTGCGACAGGCACGGCCTCAGGCGCGGGCGTCGCGAGGGCTGATGCCACCGACTCCGGCGCACGCCGGGTGGCCGTGGCGGGCGGCCTCGAGGCCAGCTTCAGAACCGCGGCAACTCTTGGCGCCGCCCGCCGGCGCCCCGGCTTTGTGGCAGGGGCCGGCGCCGCGCCGGATGTCTCGGCCCCTCCCTGAGCCAGCTTGCCTTCGGGTGCGCCGATCTCATCAGAGGCCGGCGCCTTCGCCCGCCCTCGCGCCCCAGGCCCAACAGATGACTTGCTGCCCGGCTCCTCGCTCATGTCGCCCATCTCCGCTTCAGCGAGTCGCCCGGCCCGGGCTGGCCGGACACGACTGCTCGTGCCAGCCTACATCGCCCCGGCCGGCGATAGTAGCCGAGGAAATGGACGATTCAAGTCTGGTGGCGCGCCTGCCCGTTTCCGGCGCCGCGGCCCGGAGTCGGGGATCTCTGCCCGGTCCTTCTACTTGAAGTAGCCGTTCACGTCGAGGATGAGTTGGGCTTGCTGGCCCGGGGAGGCTCCATATGCGAGCTGGGCGCTGCCATCGTCGGTCAGCGGCACGATGACTCCGTTGGCTCGGTTGTCGCCGACCGGGAAGTTGAGGTTGGAGAATGGCGTCGCCGTGCTGATGCTCGGCCCGATGGCAGCCCAGCCGGCGTAGCTCTGCCCGGTCACGGTCAGGTTGGCGGAGATGGCCGCGGCGCCGGAGGGAACGCCGCCGGCCCCGACGATCTGAAGCGTCTCAGGCGTAGAGGACGGGATAGGCCCGGTCAGACCGGTGCCAGATCGCGAGTCGAGGATCCGGGTGGGGTTGAGGGTGTGGAATTGGGCCCCGCTACCGGCCGTGAAGTAGCCGAAGATGTCGATCACGAGGTCGAGCCGGCCGGTCACTGAGCTGATGTAGACGGCGGAGATCGTTCCGTCCGAGTTGACCGGGACGATGAAGTTGTTGGCCTTTATGTCGCCGGCCGGGAAGTTGATGGTCGACGAGGAAGGCGTGCTCGTGGCCGTAGGACCGACGAACACGTAGCCGCGGTAGCTGGGGCTGACGACGGTCACGTTGCCCGCGATCGCGACCACGCCTGTCGACGGTATCCCGCTGACGCCTGCGACGTTGATCGTTCGTGGGGTCGAGCTAACGAACTGCCCCCTCAATCCCGTGCCGTCTCGCGTGTCGAGAATCCGGTGAGGTCCGTATTGCGTATAGCCGTCGCCATCGGTGCCGAGGTAGTAGCCGGTGACGTCGATTATCAGATTCGTGGTCGCGCCCACCGTGCCGTCGTACCAGGCATCGAGGGACCCGGACGCTGATAGAGGCACCGTCACGCCATTGGCCCGGTCGTCACTCACCGGGAAGTTCACCGTCGACGAGCCGGGTTTGGTCCAGATGGTCGGACCCACGAACACCCAGCCGCCATACGACTGGCCCGTGACTGTGATGTTTGCCGTGACAGCGATCGCACCGCTCGGAACGCCACCCTTGCCACTGATCTGGTACGTACAGGCGCCGCCGGAGGCCAGCTTGCCGGCCGGCCCGATGCCCAGACCGCGCGTGTCGACGACGCGGGCAGGGGTGACTGGGTGGTAGGTCCCGGACTGGCTGACGTAAGGCGGCGTTGCGCCCGAAACCACGCTGTCGGTGGCGAGGCTCGGGATCGAGACCATGGACCGGTAGTAGACGTCACCGTCGGAGGCCGGGTGGTCGAGATCGGGGTCTATCTGTGAGGTGTAGCCCGCGCTGCGGGTGCTGGCCCATGAGGACAGGTGGTTGTGGAAGTCGTCTGCCGACTTCCACACGGCATCGATCGTCGAGTGCGAGGTGAACATCCCATCGATGTAGGACGACAGGTCGTTCAGGCCATCGGCGATGACGGCCCTGGCGCCGCCGCGCAGGAAGCCCGAGGCATAGCCATCGACGCGCTGCTGCGCAACCGATAACGAAGGCAATCCCTTGCCCCACTCGCTGTCACCCGACGCGTAGCAGAGGTGGTTGAGGAGCACCACAGCATTTGGAGCGAGGGCGAGCTGGGCCATGTAGTTCTCGCCGTAGTACTGGGTGTTGCTGTCGCTGTTGACGGCGGCAGCGTTGAGACCCATGCCGTTGTCGCCGTTTGGCTGCAGGTAGCCAACGTATGGGTTCGGGTAACCGCTGCCGTGACCCAGGTAGACGAGGATGTTGGCGCCCTGGGCGGCTGCGGAAACGGCGGCCCATGTAGCGTTGGGTGAGTACACCTTGGTGATGTTGCTGGTGTACTTCGCGAAGACGGCGGCGGCGGCGTCGGCATCGGACCGGTACGAGGCGGTCGTGCCCTGTGTGGCGCCCACCACGATGACCACCTTGGCCTGAACGGCGGCGGCCTTCGCGCTCTGCGGGGCGACGGCGGACGCGCTCGCCGCGACGAGCATGCCGACCGCGAGAGCGAGGACGAGCTTCCGCATGGCGTTCTCCCTGTCAGCCCTCGCGGTTGCCGAGGCAGCAGATCCGCTAGAGATGCGCCCATGCGGCGCAGATCCCATGGGCCGAGTATCGATTGCGGCTAGCCTGCGGCGCGGGATTTCCCGGGGCAATCGCGCCTTGGTACCAGTACCGGTAGGTCCGGTGGGACGAGTTCTTGTGGACTTAGGTGCGGACGGGGCCAGCCCGGATCGGGCTCGGAGGACGCCGATACTAGGCATGGTTTCGGGGTCGCGCCAGACGAATGAAGGAACCTTGACGGTATCTTGGCCGTCCCCGAGCACGTTCGCTAACGGACGTTTACGTGCTGAGAAGGCGTGCGCGACTTCGCAGGCGAGGGGCCAGATCGGCGATCGCCGCGGCCGGATCGACCGGCATCATCCTCCGGCCGGGTCTCGCGGCGAGATGCGCTCCATGTACTCCGCCAGCGCAGCGCGCCATTCGCGCAAGGGGCCGCCCGGTAGCGGCGTCGGCTTCATCACGCCCCAGGGCGGTGGCGTGGATGGGCGCGACCACGTACTCATCGGCACGTCTTCCGTAGCCACGTCGAGGCCGGCGAGCCGAAGCGTCTCCCGAGCCCACTCGGCCCGCGATGCACGTCCGGAATTGATGACGTGGTGGACGCCGCCGAAGCCGCGGCCGCCCTCCCGGTCGTGCTCGGCCAGCAAGGCCACGATCGCCGCCGCCAGGTCGGGCGCGTAGCTTGGAGTCCCGATCTCGTCGGCGACCAGGCCGAGCGGCTGGCCCGCAGCCTTCGCCCGCCTCGCGGCGGCGAGGATCTTCTGTGGGAAGTCGGCCCCGGGGAGCCCGAAGAGCCACGCCGTCCGCACGATCGCAAGGGCCGCTCCAACCTGAGGATTCCGGTCGCCGGGCTCCAGTACGGCCGACTCGAACTCGCGCCCGAATACGCCGTACGCTGCTCGGGCCGCCAGCTCGCCGGCCGCCTTGGCTCGGGCATAGCTGTTCTGCGGGTTGGGCGGGTCGGTCGGCCGATACGGACTCCCGTCGGTTCGCAGGCCGTCGAACACCTCGTTGGTCGACACCATGACGAGACCGGCGCCGGCTCGTACGCAAGCCTCCGCCATCTCAGCGACGGCGGCGCCGTTGCGCCGCAGGGCAAGGGCGGGGTCGAGGGCGCAGCCGTCGACGTCCGTCCATGCCGCGGCATGGATCACTACATCGGGCTTGTGGCGGGAGACCAGCCGATCGGCCGAGCGGGGATCGTCGAGGTCGTGTTCCGGCAGATCCCAGGCGAGGGTCCCTGCGACGAAGGGCGAGTCGGCGAGAGCCGCGATCAGGCTCGTTCCGAGTCGGCCGCCGGCTCCGGTGACGGCGACGCGCATCACCCGGCGGTCTCCATCAGGTGGCCTCTCGCGACCCCGCCAGCCGGGCGCCGTACTGGCGGCTGTAGTAGGCGTCCCATTCGCCGGACTTGATGGAGCGCCACCAGTCCTTGTTCTCTAGATACCAGTCGACCGTGGCGGCGAGACCGTCCTCGAACTTCATCCTGTTCTTCCAGCCGAGGGCCCCGAGCTTGGAGCTGTCCATGGCGTAGCGCCGGTCGTGGCCGGGCCGGTCGTCGACGAGCCGGACAAGCGACCACGGTTTGCCGAGGAGCCTGAGCAACGCCTCCACGACCTCACGGTTGGAGCGTTCGTTGTTGCCGGCGACGTTGTACGTCTCGCCCGAGACGCCGTGTTCGAGGACGTGGCCGATGGCCGCGGCGTGATCGGCGACATACAGCCAGTCGCGCCGCTGCAGCCCGTCGCCGTAGAGTGGCAGCGGTTGGTCTTCGATCGCGTTCGTTATGAACAGTGGGATCAGCTTCTCGGGATGGTGGTAGGGCCCGTACGTATTCGAGCCGCGGGTTACCACGACGTCCAACCCGTACGTGACGAAATAGGAACGGACCAGCAACTCTCCGGCGGCCTTGGCCGCGGAATACGGCGAGCGAGGCTCGAGCCGGTCGTCTTCGCGGCTCTCGCCCGTTTCCACCGAACCGTAGACCTCGTCAGTGGAGACCTGGAGAAACCTTGGCGCCGCCGCGCGCTCCCCCTTGACGGCTCGTTCCCGCTCCCGCCGGCAGGCTTCGAGCAGGACGTGGACGCCCAGCACGTCCGTGCGGAGAAAGGCCTCCGGATCGAGGATCGAGCGGTCAACGTGCGATTCGGCGGCGAAGTTGACGATCGCATCGGCCTCGCCGACGAGCGGCGCCACTACGGCCGGATCCGCTATGTCGCCCACCACGAAGCGGAGCCGTCCGGCCGTTTCCGGGTCGGCGTCCACCGGGGCTAGATTGGCTCGATTGCCGGCGTAGGTCAGCTTGTCGAGGACGGTGATTGTCGTGCCGTCCCGCCGCTCCAGGACGTCGCGAACGAAACACGATCCGATGAAGCCGGCGCCGCCGGTCACGAGCAGCCTGTTGAACGGCCGATCCCCCGACGTGCTCACGGGGTAGGCCTGGCGGGCGGGGCGGCGAGCCGGCCGGCGCGCGATTCCTGCTCGGCCAGCTCCGCGGCCCGAATGAGCGAGGTGACCGTCCCGGCGTCGGTCCACATGCCATCGAACGTTGGCGCGAAGAGCCGGCCGGGCAGGTAGTGGTTCAGCAAATCCGTGATCTCCAGCTCCCCACGCCGGGAGGGCACGAGGTGATCGACCACTGCGAAGGCATCGGGTCGGAGAAAGTACACGCCGATGGGGATCAGATTGCTCTTCGGCTGAGCGGGCTTCTCCTCGAAGGCGACCACTTTGCCCGAGGCGTCTAGCTCCGCCACCCCGAACCGCTCCGGGTCGGCGACCTCGTAGAGCAGCGTCCCGGCGCCCCATGGCCCCGCCTCGAACTCGCGAGCGGTCTCCGCCAGCGGCGTTCCAAGGAGGACGTTGTCGCCAAGGACACAGCAGAACGCATCGTCGCCGACGAAGTCGCGGGCCAGACCGATGGCGTGGGCGATCCCGAGGGCCCCGCGCTGGTAGCGGTACGTGAGATCCAGGCCAAAGTGCTCGCCGTCCGCGAGCAGCTCGACGACGTCGCCGACGCTCTTGCCGCCCACGATGACCATGACCTCCCTGATGCCCATCCCCGCCAGGGTGGCGATCGGGTAGTAGATCATCGGCCGGTCGTAGATCGGCAGCAGGTGCTTGTTGGTGACGATGGTGAGCGGGAACAGGCGAGTGGCCGTGCCTCCCGCCAGAACGAGACCCTTCACTCAATCTCCATGAGCCAGTCAGCCGGCCGATGCCTTCGTTGTCGCCTGCGGTCCGCGCTCACGGACGTTGGAGTACGCTCGCTTGCGGTCCTCGGCTCCGCCTCGGCCTCGACCGTCGGACGGGCTCTTTGAGCATAACGGCCCTGGGCGTCCAAGTCGTGAGCGTAGCAGGTTTGAGATCACCGCCGCCCGCGCTCGCCGATCGTCAGTACCCTGACGGCAGGGGAGTCGACTTGACAGTCGCCGATGGGGTCGGCGTGCCGACGGGGGCGTACGACGCCGTGGGACCGGCCGAGGTGCCGGGGCTGGCCGAGGTGCCGGGACTCGCCGAGCTGCTGGGGCTGGCGGAGCTGCCCGGGCATGGAACGATCGTCGATCCGAAACCGCCGTGGAAGTCCGTGATAACGAGCAGGAAGGTGGCGTCGGCCAGGTGCGCGGCCGGGGCGATAACCGCGCTCTGGACGACCGCGTTCGGGTCGGCCGAAACTGAGGTGATCGTGCCGATGAGCAGGCCAGGCGGGTATGGGGACGTGTCGCAGGTGCCCGGGAGCAACTCGCCGGCCGTGACCACGGGCCTGCCCTTTAGCGTGACCGCGACGTCCGGCGTGACGTCCACGTACTGCATCTGGAGCTGCCCGCTGACCGATCCGGAGATGGTCCCGGTGGCGCCGGATTTCACTTCCTTGCCGATCACCACCGCATTCGCGTCTGTGATGAGCAGGACGGTAGAGACCGTGGTGTACACCGTCTGAATCCGACCGACCACCGCTCCTCCGGCGTCGATCACCACCTGGCCTTCGGCGATCCCGCCGTCGCTGCCCTCGTTGATGATCAGCGTCCTCGGCCGCACGTCTGAGATGTCTCGCTCGATGACCCGGACGGCCGTGCTCTGGTATGGAAGCCCTGCCGCCGCGGCGGTGATCTGCGACCAGTCGTCGTTGAGCCTGGCGATGGCCGGCATCCGGTTGAGCTGCTCCTGGAGCTGCTGGTTCTGCTGGGTGAGCAGCTCGTTCTGCGTTCGGAGCCGGTCGATCTGGGTCAGGGCGGACCAGTACGAGCCGGCCGTGTCGGCCGCGTTGTTGAGGACCGTCTCGATGGGTCTCGCCGCCCAGTTCACGGCCGACTGGAGGTCATGGGCTGTCTGCGAGCCCGATGCCCCCATCAGGCCGACGCTGATGATGAGGAGCGTGCCGAAGGCCGTCCATTCGCGACGGATGGTCCGTCGGGTGGCTGTGATCGCGTTCATGCGGCCACCATGGCCAGGCTGGTCGTCAGCGCGACGGGCGGGCGTACGTGTCCGCCACCAGCACTTCTTCCATCAGGTCGAGCTCCTCGAGCACGACTCCGGTGCCCCTGGCGACGCAGGTCAGCGGGTCGTTGGCGACGTGGACCGGCATCTGGGTAGCCTCGGCGATGCGGCGATCCAGACCCGAGAGCAGCGCCCCACCACCGGCGAGGACGATGCCCTGGTCCATGATGTCGGCCACGAGCTCCGGCGGCGTCTCCTCGATCGTGTCCTTGACGGTGTCGACGATCAGGGCCAGCGACGCGTCGATCGCCTCGCGGATCTGCTCGCCTCCGACCTCGACGCTGCGTGGCAGGCCAGTCAACAGGTCCCGGCCGCGGAGGGTCACGCGTTGGGCGTCCCATTCGCCGGGGCTGGCGGATCCGATGGCGATCTTGATGTCCTCGGCCGTGCGCTCGCCGAGCAAGAGGTTGTACTCGCGGCGGGCGTAGGCAACGATGTCGGCGTCCATCTCGTCGCCGCCGATGCGGATGCTCCGGGACACCACGATGCCGCCGAGGCTGATGACCGCGACCTCGGTCGTGCCGCCGCCGATGTCGACGATCAGGCTGCCGGTGGGCTCATTGATCGGGAGGCCGGCACCGATGGCGGCCGCCATCGGCTCCTCGATGAGTCCGGCCCAGCGCGCGCCGGCGTTCATTGCCGCGTCCCGGACGGCCCGCTTCTCTACCTCGGTCACGCCCGAGGGGATGCCCAGGAGCATTCGAGGTCGGGGCACCATTCCGATCCGGTCGTGAACCTTGCGCACGAAGTAGGCGATCATCTGTTGCGTCACGTCGAAGTCGCTGATGACTCCGTCGCGCAGCGGGCGGACGGCGATGATGCTCGCCGGAGTCCGGCCGACCATTCGCTTGGCTTCGGCGCCGACGGCCAGAACCTTCCTGGTCTTGGCATCCATCGCCACGACGCTCGGCTCGCTGATGACGATCCCGCGGTCGCGGACGTGCACGAGGGTATTGGCAGTGCCCAGGTCGATCCCGATGTCTCGCGAGAAGAGACCGAGCAGAGTGTGCATGCCGAGCATGATGCGAGGCTATTCCTTCATGTCGTGGCGCTGGCTCCCTCGCGGTGGAGACGGGATGACCAGCCTGAGAACCCGGGTGATCGAGTGCTCGGGAGAGCCTCGGATTGTGACGGGGTGCCCAATCCAATTCGCGGGAAGTTCAGTCGACCCGCCCCGATCATGTAAAGCGCGAGCAGTATACGCGCCCGATAACGAGCAAGCGCTTTTCGAGGTCGAGCGTGCTCGCCGGGCTGCGGCAGTTTACCCCTCCCGCGCAAGTGCAGGCGCCGCACATGTTGCGACGAGATGAAGAACGATCAACGTCCCGTCTCAGCCGGGTCGATCGAACGCAACGCCGCGGTCTCGCAGGGAGACGAACCCATCGCCGGCGACTATGAGGTGGTCGAGGAGCTGGATGTCGAGCAGGCGCCCGGCGGCCAGGGCCTCGGCCGTGAGCCGCAGATCGTCGGGGCTGGGGGTGGAGTCGCCGGACGGGTGGTTGTGAACCAGGATGACGCCCGTAGCATTGAGGCGGATTGCGTCCCTGAACAGCTCGCCGATCCGGACCAGACTCGACGAGACGTTGCCCTGGTAGACGGTCGATTGGCGCAGCACGGCGTTGCGCGTGTTGAGCAGTATGACTCGCAACTCCTCCCGCTCGAGATAGCCCATCAGCGGCACGAGCCTCTCACCGACGTCGCGAGGCGCACGTACGGTCCAGCGGCCCTGCGGCCAGTCGGCCACGACCCGCCGGCCCAGCTCGAAGGCCGCGCTCAGCTGGGCCGCTCGCACTGGCCCCACGCCCGGCACTTCCTCCAGTTCGACGTCCGTGGCGCGGGCCAGCCCGACGAGCCCCTCATGGCGTCGTAGCGCGTCCACCGCGGCCTCGACTGCCGTCTTGCCGTGCGTCCCCGACCCCCACAGGACTCCGATCAGCTCCGCGGCGCTCAGCGCTCCCGCGCCGTGGTGTGCAAGACGCTCCCTCGGTCTCTCGGATAGAGGCAGGAATCCAGTCACCTCCCTCACGCCCCTACCCGCCTCGCCGACCCGCCGCGAGTCGTTACGTGGCCGTCGAGCCCGTCTGACCGACCCACCGAATCGAATCCTCCGAGGCGGCGAACGGGCTGCTCTGGCTGCTCCCGGAGCCAAACGACGAAAGCCCGCCGATTCCTCCCGCCGTCAGGCCCCGGGAACGCAGCGAGCCTACGCGGGGCCGCTTACCGGTCGCCCAACCGCGGCTTATCCGACGTTCTGGCGCTCCGACCGTCTGGGTGCTCGGCCCGGCGCGATGCCGACCGAGCCGCGAGAGAGCCATTCCCCACCGTTGCCCAAGACGGCGTAGCCGCGACATTCGGTCGTCGCCTCAGAGGAAGGAGACGAGGGTTATCAGGCCGTTGAAGCCACCGTGCAGTATCCCCGACGCGAGTATCGAACGCCGGCGCATATATAGCCAGCTCAGGGCGATCGCCACCGGGACTCGGGCGCCGAAATTGAAGATCGCGGCCCGAAGGGCCATGCCGCCATCGTTGCCCGTCTGGACGTTCATCACATGGATGAACGCGAAGAACAGCGAGGCGCGCAGGATCGCCGAGTCGCGGCTCATGGACCGGCCCCAGGCATTCGTCGCGAAGCCGCGGAAGAAGGTCTCTTCGCCGATCGGGACGATGACCGCGATCGCGACGAGGGTCAGCAGCCGATCGAAATCGCTCAGGTGCGACGGGATTTGGGTCGCAATATCCGTGGGATGCAGGCCCAGAACGAGCAACATGGCCGACTCAAGGACGCTCGAGATGATCATCAGCGGGAAGACCATGGCCAGGGGGATCAGGATGTTGCCGAGCCTGCCACCGGTCATTCGGGAGCGCAGCGACGTGATGACCGAGACCGGCCTTCCGGTCGACTCCCAGGCGGGCGAAGAAGCGGCCCAGTCACCCGAGCTGGGAGCCAGATGCCCCGGCCGCGCGATGTCGTGCCAGGTCAACGCGCCGACTCGCACGACCAGGAAGTGGACGAGGCTGACGTAGACAGCCAGATAGAGCAGGATCAGCACCACGGTCGCGGGGGCCGAATCGAGATCCACGTTGTTGGATCTGAGGATGAATTCGAGCGGCAGCTGGATCGCCGTGATCATCGCCACGAGCGCGCCGGACACCAGCAGCGGTGATGGGCCGTTGTAGTCCTGCCAACCATCGGCCCGCCGCTGGCGCGCCTGTGCGACGGCCCATCCGACGAATCCGATGGCGGCGACGATGCCCACCGCCTCGACGATCAACCACGGCGGGATCGGCCCCGCGCCGAGAGTAAAGCCGGCTCTGACGCCGATGAGGTAGAGGAGGAGCGCGGCCATGCAGGGCAGGCTCATGACCAGGCTCAGCACGTAGAGCCGCAAGGACGCTCGTCCCTTCACTGTGAGAGGAGCGCGCCGCGAGGCTTCGGGGTGGAAACTGCCAGGAGGCTCGAGAATCGGGGGCACGGCCGGTGGATTGGAATAGCCCCACGGCACGTACCCAAGCGGCCAGAAGGCCGGCGCCGGAACCCAAGGGGTCGAGTAGGCCCCGGGCCAGTATTCCGGCTGCGGCCACTGACCCGGCTGCGGCCACGCGCTCGGCTGTGGTGTCTGCCACTGGCCGGGTGGCTGCCAGGCGCCCGACTGAGGTGGCCACTGACCCGGTTGCGGCCACTGACCCGGCGCACGCCACCCGCTCGGTTGCGGCCACGGACCCGGCTGCGGAGGACTCAGTGCCGGTCCACGGGCGCCCTGCGAAGCCCCGGGAGCATCGGCGTCAGCTGGTTTCAGCTCGGCCGATTCCGATCCTGGCTCGCCGTCAGAGCTGGCGCGCTCCGTGTCTCGCCGGTCTTCGGGCATGAGGCAGGGTGAGGCCTCCGAGGATGCTCGCCTCAGCCACCAACGGCAGGCTTGCGGTTGGTGATCGTAGCGGGCGCTGACCTGGCCGGTACCGCCGCTCCGACAATCGGCGGCGTGGGAGCCGCGACCGCGCCTTGAGCGACCGGTCGATCAACTGTCACCGCGCGCTCGAAGTCCTTGCCGCACCAGGCGCAGAGCGTCCAGTCGAGGCCCACCAGGCGCTCGCAGTTCGGGCAGACGCGGTTCAGCCGAGCCCGGCACCACGGGCAGATGATCCATTCCTCGTGGACGCGCCGGTCGCAGCTGCGGCAGGTCTTCACCGCCTCTACTTCGGCCAGCAGCGCCTCTTCGGCCAGGTTCCGCTCGTAGACCTCGCCAAGCCGTTCTGCCGGTCGGATGACCCGGTAGACGACGACGCCGAGGATGAAGAGGAATGGGGTGGGCAGCAGGATCAGGGCGGCCGCGACGTACGGCAGAGCTGGGTTCTCGGTGCGGTCGTGCATGTCCCGGAAGGCCCAGTACGCGGCGGCCAGCCACACGATGAACAGGTAGAGCACGATCGAATACAGGACGAGCTGAACCATCGCACTCGCGAAGAACGAGTTGACTGCGTTCCCTAGCTGCCCCGTGAGGTCCGACATGTGGATTGGTTCTCTCTCGATTGCACCCCTCCGAGGCGTTCTCCGTCGCTCCGGAAGGCGCTTGGCAGTGTATCAGGGTGGGGTTGGGCTACTGCCGAAGATTGACTGGCTGAGACGACTCTGTCGCCGGCTTGGTGACGATCGGGCCGGTCAACGCGCGACACCGAGGTAGATACGGTGCGAGCGTGATCGGGCCCGACCGCGTGGGCTCACTTGCCTCCCTGGGGTACCTCGGGATTGGTGAATAGCGAGACGGCCGCGCCGGCAATCATCAGGCAGGCTCCGAAGAACAGCACGACCACACCGGACCCGTAGCCGGACGGCAGCGTCAGATACAGCAGGAAGACCCCCAGGTACAGGCCTCCCAGGGTCATCGGCAGGATCAGGTCGGTGACGCGACCGAGGACACCGGCCAGGTTCGGGAGCCGCTCCATAACTCGATCCTTGCCGGTTATGGCAGCGAGCACGAGACCACTGAGCAGAAGCAGTGGAATGCCGGCCGGCATCCCCCAGCCCCACTGATTGGCCGGCGGCGTCTCATTCGCCGTCGCGTAGTTGCCGATACCGATGCCGCCGCCATTGGCCCAGGGCATGAACAGGCTGGCAACACCGATGACCGCGCCCGCCGCGACCAGGCCGAACGCGACGAGCTCCGATGTCGACTCCCTGCGGGCTGATCTATCGGGCGCCGGCACTGGCGGCGCGGGGGACGAAGTGGGAATTGTGACGGTCGGCAAGACCGGAGCCGCGACGTCATCAGGCTCGAGCGGCGCCGCTGGCGACGCGGGCGCGGGACCGGCGGCCGTTTCGACCGGTTCTGCCGTGTCTACGTGGTCAGGCACCGGTGTCGAAGGTCGGAGGGACGACACCGGGATCGCCCCGACCGAGACGCTCATGCTGGGGCCTGGTCCTCGGCCTCCGGAACTCTCGCGCGACGGCTTCAGCGCCCAAGGCGACGGCTCACCCTCGGTGGATGGCGGCACGTAGCCGCCGGGAGTGCGGGCCGGAGGTGCCTCTTCGGGTTCGATCGAGGCGACCGGTTCGGGCTCTGCGGACGCCGCGGGCTCCGTCTGGGCCACCGGCTCGGAGGGTGAGCTGTCCGAAACCCGTGCGCCGCATGACGCGCAGAAGGCCCAGCCAGCTACCAAGGGCGAGGAACAGGCCTGGCAGATCGACGATTCGACCACGCGGATTCCTCCGCTAGACGGCCGAGACCGCTCGGCCGCTCACCGCGGATGTTCCCCGCGGCCGGGTTCAAGAGTAAATCCCCCGATCTCCGCCGTTGCGCCCGATCGGCCCAACCTGTCTCTCTCGGAGCTCGCGCCGACGTCGCCGGCCGCGTCGGAGGTCTCCAAAGTGAACGCCGCGCTTCGCCACGCCGATGCGATCCCGGAGAGAGCCACGGCCGCGACCCAGGCCACTGCCAGAACGACCGTCGCCAGGATGAAGACCGCCGGCCTGAAGTCGCGGGTGGTGCTGAGCGAGCCGGCACCGATCGTCATCGCGATGGGCACCTGGTTGCGGGCGGCGACAAGACACCAGTCGAAGGCCGTGGCGCTGGCGGCGATCGCGAGTCCTGTCGCCACGATGCTGGCCCCGTACGAGAGGGCTACCGTCAATGCCGACGACTGAGGCCGGCGGACCAGCTGGGTGAGCGCGCCGGCGATCGAGCGCCAGACGCCCCGATCGAGAAGGACGAGGCGCCTGACCGCAACCCCGGCCACCACTTCCGATAGGAGCCATGCGAGCCCGACCACGACCACCCCGTCCGCGGCGCTTTCGACGACTCTCACTGCTAGCGGCGTGGCCAGGTTCGTCGGGGTAGTGAGCTCGTTGTAGGCGGCTGTATACAGTCGGGAGCTCGCCCACGCGATCGCGGCTGCGAGCGGCAGCATGCAGACGGCTCGAATCGCGGCCATGTCCAGGAGAACTCGGAGGTCGGGCAGCTCTCTCGGCTGACCCATAGATCGTTCCTCGGGATCCAGGGCGGCCTCGATGAGCCAGACGTCGACGAGCGATCCGACCACGGCGGCCAGCATCAGCCATGCCGCCGCGACTGTCGAACCGATCGCCACGATCTCGAACAGCCAGGCAGTCGGCCGGCCGTCGATGCCGAAGGCGTTGACGCCGATGACACCGGCCACGCCGATCACGGACGGCAGCACGACGCTCGGCACCAGAAGGAGCACGATCCCGCCGCGCAGGAGGAACCCCGCCAGCGCGACGACGATCGTGTCCCGGTCGATTCCGAACGCCAATGCCCGACGCATCCGTCCCAACCATCCCGTTCTTGCGGGTGTCGGGTGAGCGTCCACGAGCCCCATGGCGCCCTCGAATACCCTGGTTACGGACCAGACGGTGCGGGTGTGCCCAGCACCTTCTCGAGCTGTGACAGCAGCTGGCCGACGGTGTTCATCTCCCGCTGGTAGGTCGCCAGATCGCCGTTGTGCAGGGCCACCTGAGCGGCCTGGTAGTGCGCGTTGGCCTCAGCTATCAGTTCCTGGGCGTTGCCCGTCAGCGACACGCTGGGAAGGGCGCTCGGCGTCGCTATTGCACCCGACGCCGACGGCGCGGGTGTGGCCGAGGCTCCCGGCGAAGGCGAGCCTCCGGGCGTGGTGGCCCCTTGGCCGGCGTAGATCTGGTTCAGCGCGTCTTGCAGCGTATTGCCCCAGACGATCTGAGTCTGCGTCCCGACGATCACCTTCTGGAACACCGGGAGTCCGTTGCTCGACGCTTGCAGGTACACCGGCTCGATGTACATGAGCGAATTCTGGAGTGGAATGACGAGCAGGTTGCCCAGGATGACCTTGCTACCAACTTGACCCCACAGTGTGATCTGCTGGCTGATGTCCTTGTTCTGGGCTATCAGGGCCTCGATCTGTTGAGGTCCAAAGACGTTCGAGGCGCGCGGGAAGTCGAAGATGCTCACCCCTCCGTAGTGGGACGGGTCGTTGTGGGCGGCGACCCAGGCGATCATGTTCTGGCGGCCCTGAGGCACCATCGGCTGGAGAAGGACGAACTCCGGGTTGGCCTGACCGGGGATTCGCATCTGAACGTAGTAGGCCTGCAATCCGAGCTGCGTCGTACCGTTGCTGGTGCTGTCGCCGCTCGGCGGGAGCTGCCAGACATCGTTGTTCTGGTAGAAGACGCTCGGATCGGTCACGTGGTACTTGGCGAACGTGGACGTCTGGGCGTTGAAGATGTCTTCCGGGTAGCGGAGATGGCCCGGGTTGTTGGCGTCACCGCGGATATCGGCCGGCATATCGGTGAGGGGCTTGAAGAGGCCAGGAAAGACGCCCTCCCAGGCCTGGATGATCGGGTCGGTGGGATCGGCGACGTAGAACGACATCGTGCCGTCGTACGCGTTCATCACGACCTTGACGCTGTTCCGGACGTAGTTGAAGGGATCGCCGGCCAGCCCGTTGGCCGCGGGATCGCCGCCCGGGTTGTACGTGTTCGAGTCGGGGAAGGCGGCGCTCGTGGTGTACGCGTCCTGGACGTAGTCGAGCTGGCCGTTCGCTGTCACGACTAGATAGGGATCCTTGTCAAAACGCAGGAACGGAGCTATGGCGTTGACGCGCTCTGTGATGGACCGGTTGTACAGGAGCTGGCTGCTGCCGGTGATCTGGCTGCTGATGATCATGTTGAGGTCGCCGAATTTCACCCCGAACAAGAGGCGCGCCAGGGGCGTGTCCAGCTTGATGCCGCTGCTGCCGGTCCACGTCGTGTACTGGTCGCCGCCGGTGCCGGTCGCCGACGGATAGTCGAATTCCTGGCTGGCGGCGTCGACGATCACGTAGCTGCTCGGCTGGGTGCCGAAGTAGATCTGCGGCTGCGTGATCTTCGGCGCTCCTGCCACTGAGGCGGGCGGGAAGTCGCTGATCAGCAGGTTCGGCTGTCCGCTCTGCTGGATCTCGTTGACCGGGACCATGACCAGGCCGTAACCATGCGTATAGGTGATGTGCTGGTTGACCCAGCTCTGGTCGCCCTGGGTCAGCTGGGCCAGGTGTTTCGGGTCGAGCTCGCGGCCGGACAGCATCACCTGGCGCACGCAGGGCGGCGCCGTCGGGGCGCAACTGGCCGCGTCGGTGAAGACGTATCGGTCGGTCGCCACGCTCGGGAAGGTGTAGTACTGCCGTAGCACCTGCAACCCATCCAGGGTCGTTCCGAGCGGGCTGGAATCCCACAGGCGGACGTTCTGGATGGTCGAGGACTCGGCCTGTACCGCCGTCTGGGTGAAACTTGGCTCGGGCGTGTATTGGGTCGTATTGGCCGTCCAGTTCGTCAGGTCGAACCCGAGCCGTGTCATGGCGATGTTATTGACGATGTAGGGCGCTTCCTGGGCCTGCTGGTTCGGCTCGACCGAGAAGCGCTGGACCAGCTGCGGGTAGCCGACATCGAGGACGAAGTACGCGCCAATCCAGAAGACCAGCGTCAGTGCCAGCGGTGTCCGCCAGCGGGTGTAGGTAAGAGCCAGTACGAAGCAGCCGATGAAGGCCGTCAGCACGGTCATCACGTTGATCGCCAGCATCTTGGCGTTGAAGTCGGAGTAGCTGACGCCCTGGAAGATGCCGCTCGTGTTGCTGTACACAAGCTCGTAGCGGTCGAGCTGGTAGCCGATGGCTATAGACCACAGATACAGCGCTGCCAGGACGCCGAGGTGGACACGGGCCGCAGTGGGCATCGGGGCGCCGGAGACGACGGCAACCATGTACCGAATGCCGACCAGGGCCAGACTCAGGAGCAGGACAACGTTGGCGTACGACTGGACCAGGCGATAGAACGGCAACTCGAACATGAAGAAGCTGATGTCCTTGCCGAAGGTCGGGTCGACCTGGCCGAACGACACACGGTGCATGAACAGCTGGATCGTGTTCCAGCCCCCGAGGGCGAGTCCGCCCATGCCAAGAGCCACCAGGATCGAGATGCCCAGGAGGCTCCAGAAGACCGGCCGCCCAACGTCGGGCACCTGGATCGGCTCGCCCCTGACCGTGCGAGCCGGCGGCGACCCGAACGGGCCGCTGCCGCGGTTGCCGCCGCCCATGTAGCGCTCGATGCTGAACCGCTCCAGGAGATCGTCGAGCGAGAAACGCCGGAGCTGGCCCTTGGGAATGAGCCTCCCGGCGAGCCAGAGGTTGAACCAGAGGACCAGGAAGGCGATTGCCGCCCCGACCACGAAGAACAGGACCTGGGAGCCGACGCGGGTCCAGAAAACATTGCCGAAGCCGATGCTACCGAACCAGATCGCATCCGTCGCAAAGCCGACGGTCGTGGCAAAGACAGACAGCAGGACGACGATCAGCAGGGCGATGGCGCCCAACACCATCCAGCCGCGACCAATATGGATCTCGGGGAACTCGCCGTCAGTTGGGCCGCCCGCGTACCGCCGCCGGCCACCGCCGAACCTGCCGCCGCCGAAACCGCCCCGCCGGAAGATCGGGCTCGGCCCCCTATCTTCGTCGTCGTGATCGGTGTCGCCAGAATCGGATCCGGCTGGGCTCATCGTGTCGTCCTCCTGAGGTCCCTCGTCTGACGGGCCCGCGTCGGCGGCGTCGTCCGAGCCGCTCTTCGGTTGCCCGTCACGGGCTGCGCTCGCGGCCTGTCGCCGGCGCAGCTCCTCCATGAAGTCGTCGAACATGTTCTTCACAATGCGGAGTCTAGCGACCCGAGTGGTTTAGGGACGAATCCTCGGCCCTGGATCAGCGATTCGTCGATCCGGGCGCCGGGCGCCGGGCGTCGGCCCCGTGGCAATCCCCGTGGGCGGGCCGCCTCATGCCGGGCCACGACCGGGATCTGGGGGCGGATCTCTTCAGTACGAGAGGCGCAGCAGCGCATCGCGGAAGGCGCGCAGCACGGTCCGGGCAAGTTCGGACTCGCGCATGGCGAGCCGGCGCGCCGGCTCGAACCGGAACCCCGCGAGGACTGCGAGCGGCGCGTCCCAAGGTGCCTCGTCGTTCTCGGGCGGCTGGCCCAGGCGCAGCCTCAACTGCTGCCGGCCGCCTTCCTCCATGATCAGTCCCGAGAGCGTGCCCGACAGACCCGGACCCAGACGAAGCAGCGGCGAGCCCGGCGGCGTGCCCGGCGGCGTGCCATAGGTCGGGGCGAGATCCTTGAAGTTCAACATCGTGCCGTCCTGCTCGCACCACAGCAACGTCACCCACCAACCGTCGGCGAGGGTCTGCGGTTGCGTCATGCCGACGCGCCGGCTGTCGCCCGGTCCGAGCTCGATCTCGCGCAGGAACGAAGGGCCCGGCGACGGGAGACGGGACGTGGGCTCGGCCATGTCTCGGAGGATAGACGGCGATGCCGCAACGCGCCGTGAGGGCACCCAATGTGGCGGCGTCCATGGCTCCGCGACTGACTGCGACGCCCTGCGGGGAGGCCGCGCTGACCGTGGTCGGGTCAACGACGGCGCGGCTCGGAGCTCGATCCGCCTGAGACCTCGTCTGCGGCATGCTCGGTGACTTCGGCGCTGGGTAGGGCGCCTTCCGAATCGGCGCCGCCCTGTTCCGGCTCCGCGGGCTCGGCGGGGCCAGCAGGTTCGGCAGGACGGGCAGGCTCGACCGACGGTGCGCCACCGGCCGCGATCTCGGCGTCCAGCCGCGCCATCTCGGCCTTCAACTCGGGCGTCGGAGGCCTCAGGGCCGAGGCGTCGCTGGGAGGGGGCACGCTTCGGGTTGGCAGAATTGTGTCGTCGCTGAAGAGGATCGTCAGCAGGCCCTGTCTCCGCTTCTTGGTGCCGGCCCCCTCGGCGTACCGCCGCAGGTCGGAGGGGACTTCGGTCAGGCCGGGGATCGGCGCCACGTCCGCCGCGCCCGTATCCAGGGCGGCGTGGCAGTTCGGGCATTCGGTGGCTGCCGCCGGAACCTCCCTCGAGCACCACGGGCAAAGGCGCGGGCCTTCGAACCCCGGCTGCGTAACCGGCGGGCTGGGTGGCTCGGGTTTCGCATCCGATCTCCCGGTCGCCGCGGACGCGTCCCCGTCGCCGAGTGGCTCGGGCGAACCGGCGGAGCCCGGGGCGGGGGCGGGCGTCTCCGAGCCGCCGACTGCAGGAGCGGCGAGCGACGCAGCGTCGCCGCCGGCCGGCGCGGGTGCCGGCGCAGGTGCCGCCTCCTGCGTTTGGGACGGTTCGCCGGCCGATTCGGAAATGGCGACCTCACGGGGGACGAGCTCGCCGCCGATCCACAGCGCGGCACCGCCGGCGATCAGAGGCAATCCGAAGGCTCGACCAAGATCGTCCGGCGCGAGCACCAGGCCGGCGACCGCCATGCCCGCTGCGAGGAACCGGAGATTGGGCTGAGGATCGGGCTCGAGCATCCATGCCCGCAAAGCCGCTGCAGTGAGTACGGCTGCGGCGAGATAGACAGTGACGACCACCGCGGCGTTGATGCCGTACACGTTGACGGGCGGCGTCTCGCCCACGACGGCGTCGAGCCCGAAGTAATGGGAGGCCACGATTCCGGCAACGGCGCCGATCAGAATCGTGAACCAGCCGCCGATGACTGCAATTGCTCCCAAGACCCTTTGCACTTACGTCGCTCCTGCGGCCGATCGGCCGCGGTCATTCCCACTCGATGGTGGCGGGCGGCTTCGAGCTGATGTCGTAGACGACGCGGTTCACGCCGGGCACCTCGTTGACGATGCGAGAGCTGATCCGCCCGAGGACCTCGTAGGGGAGCTTCGCCCAGTCGGCCGTCATCGCGTCCTCCGAGGTGACCGCCCGGATCGCCACGACGTTAGCGTAAGTTCTGCCGTCGCCCATCACGCCGACCGATCGGACCGGGGTCAGGATGGCGAACGACTGCCAGATGCTCCGGTAGAGTCCCGCAGCCTTGATCTCGTCGATCACAATCCAGTCGGCTTCGCGCAGCGTTTCGAGCCGTTCGGGGGTCACCTCGCCGATTATGCGGATGGCCAGCCCCGGACCGGGGAACGGCTGGCGCTGGACCATCGAATCGGGCAGCCCCAGCTCCGTTCCGACGGTTCGAACCTCGTCCTTGAACAGGTAGCGCAGCGGCTCGATCAGCTGGAAGCGGAGGTCGTCGGGCAGGCCACCCACGTTGTGGTGGGTCTTGATCTTGGCCGCAGCCTTCTCCTTCGATGAGGTCGCGGATTCGATGACGTCCGGGTAAAGCGTGCCCTGTGTCAGGAAATCGATCTGACCGAGTTTCGCGGCCTCTTCCTCGAAGACCCGGATGAACTCACCGCCGATGATCCGGCGCTTCTCCTCGGGATCGATCACGCCTTGGAGCCTGCGCAGGAATCTCTCACGTGCGTCGACCACGATGACCTTGACGCCCAGCTGCTCGAACGCGGTCTGCAACAGTGCGGTCTCGTTCTTGCGCATGAGGCCGTGGTCGACGTGGACGCAGGTGAGGCGGTCGCCGACGGCGCGATGGACGAGCGTCGCGGCCACGGCAGAATCGACTCCGCCGGAAAGCGCGCACAAGACGCGCCCGTCGGTGCCGCTGGCCCGGCTGTGCTCGTCGACGCGGCGCCGGATCTCCTCGACGGTCGAAGAGATGAAGTTGGCCGCGGTCCAGGTCTGGCGCGCGCCGGCGATGCCGACGACGAAGTTGCGCAGGATCTCGCGGCCCCTCGGCGTGTGGACGACCTCGGGGTGGAACTGGATGCCGTACATGGCCCGGGCGGGGTCGGCCACGGCCGCGAATGGAGTCGAGCTGGTATTGGCAGTCGGGCTGAAGCCGTCGGGGAGCCGCACCAGGGAATCGCCGTGGCTCATCCAGACCGACTGCTCCGGCTCGATGCCTGCAAACAGTCCGTCCTGCGCCGTCACCGAGACGACCGCCGGCCCGAATTCCTTGCGCTCGAACGCGACGACCTCGCCGCCGAGGGCCTCGGCCATCAGATGCAGCCCGTAGCAGATCCCCAGGATCGGTACGCCGCCGCTCCAGATCGCCGGGTCTGGATGAGGCGAGCCGGCTTCGTAAACGCTCGACGGCCCGCCCGAGAGGATCACAGCCCGCGGCTTGCGGGCGGCGATCTCGCTCCAGGGCGTGTCGAACGGCAGCAGCTCCGAGTAGACGTTGAGCTCACGAACGCGGCGAGCGATGAGCCGGCTGTACTGGCTGCCGAAGTCGAGGACGATGACGGTGTCGACGTCGGCTCCGCCGGGCACGTCGTCGATGACCTCCGTCCGATCCGCTACTCGTCCGTCGCTCAAGCCCGACCTCCGCTGCTTACGGCGTCAAGTCTAGCGGCGGGAGGTCGAGGGCTACGCGTCGTCCAGGTTGGGGGCCAGCCAGCGAGCGGCCTCGTCCATCGACCAGCCCTTGCGACGGGCGTAGTCCTCGAGCTGGTCGCGGCCGATGCGGCCAAGGCCGAAGTAGCGCGCTTCGGGGCGCCAGAAGTAGAAACCTGAGACCGACGCCGGCGGGAGCATCGCGAACGACTCGGTCAGGCTGATCCCAGCGCGCGCCTCGGCGTCGAGCAGCGCGAATAGGGTCGCCTTCTCGGTGTGGTCCGGGCACGCCGGGTAACCCGGCGCCGGTCTGATGCCTTGATACTCCTCGCCGATCAACGCGGCGTTATCCAGCGCTTCATCGGAGGCGTATCCCCACAAGTCGCGCCGGACTCTGGCATGCATCCGCTCGGCCAGGGCCTCGGCCAGGCGATCCGCCAGCGCCTTGGTCATGATCGCGTGGTAATCGTCGTGCGCGGCCTCGAACGAGGCGGCCAGCTCGCCCGCGCCGATCCCCGCGGTGACCGCGAAACCGCCGAGATAGTCCGGAACGGCCAGCGACCGCGGCGCCACGAAGTCGGCGAGGGCATCGTTTGGGCGGCCCGGCGGCTTCTCCATCTGCTGGCGGAGCGAGTGGACCACGGCCCGCACCTCGCCGCGGCTCTCGTCGGCGTAGATCTCGATGTCGTCGCCGACCGAGTTGGCCGGCCATAAGCCGACGACCGCCCTTGCACGGAGCAGCTTCTCGTTCACGATCCGCTGGAGCAGCCGCCGCCCATCCTCATACAAGGGCCGCGCCGATGCCCCGAGTCGAGGATCGTCGAGGATCCCCGGGAAGGACCCCTTGAGCTCCCATGCGGCGAAGAAGGGCGACCAGTCGATGCAGTCCACCAGGTCCGAGAGGGGGTAGTCGTCGAAGGCGCGGACGCCGAGGAAGGTTGGCCGCGGCGCCGGCCGAGAGAAATCGACCCGGACGCGATTGAGCCTGGCAGCGGCGATCGAGACCCTCGCCACGCGCTCATGGCGGCCGGCTCTCTCGACGCGGGTGCGTTCCTGATCTTCGCGGACTCCCGCCGCGAACGACGCGGAACGGTCGCCCAGCAGCTCCGAGACGACGCCAACCGCCCGGGACGCGTCGGCCACGTGCACGACAGGTGCCGAGTAGCGCGGCGCGATCTTGACCGCGGTGTGAGCCCTGGAAGTAGTGGCGCCGCCGATCAGCAGCGGGACGGAGAAGCCCTCCCGCTCCATCTCGCCGGCGACGTGGGCCATCTCCTCGAGGGAGGGCGTGATCAGGCCGGAGAGCCCGACCGCGTCCACCTTTTCGGCGCGTGCGGCCTCGAGGATCCGAGCAGTGGGAACCATGACCCCGAGGTCGATCACCTCGTAGTTGTTGCACTGCAGGACCACGCCGACGATGTTCTTGCCGATGTCGTGGACGTCGCCCTTGACGGTGGCCATGAGAATCTTGCCGCGCGGCCGGGCGTCGCCGATCGCCGCCTTCTCGGCCTCGAGATACGGCACCAGGTGAGCGACGGCTTTCTTCATGACGCGGGCGCTCTTGACCACCTGCGGCAGGAACATCTTGCCGGCCCCGAAGAGGTCGCCGACCTGGTTCATGCCCGCCATCAGCGGTCCCTCGATGACCTCGATCGGCCGTGCCGCTTCGGCGCGGGCCTCCTCCGTGTCCTCGACGACGTACGTGTCGATTCCTTCGACGAGGGCGTGGACGAGCCTTTCGGCCACTGGCCGTTCGCGCCATGCGAGGTCCGCCTCGGGCCGTGCTGCGCCGCTGCCGGCGTACTTCGGAGCGACCTCGAGAAGCCGCTCGGTGGCATCCGGCCGCCGGTTCAGCACGACGTCCTCGACGCGTTCGAGGAGCTCGGCGGGTATCTCGGAATAGACGGTCAGCTGGGCAGGGTTGACGATCCCCATGTCCATTCCGGCCGCGATGGCATGGTAGAGGAACACCGAATGGATCGCCTCGCGCACGGGGTCGTTGCCCCGGAAGGCGAACGACACGTTGCTGACGCCGCCCGAGACTCGGACCCCGGGCAGCTCGGCCTTGATCCGGCGGACGGCCTCGATGTAGGCCACGGCGTAGCCGGCGTGCTCCTCGATGCCTGTCCCGATGGCGAAGATGTTCGGGTCCAGAATGATGTCGTCGGGTGGGAAACCGACCCGCTCGGTTAGGAGACGGTAGGCGTGACGGCTGATCTCGACCTTGCGATCGACCGTGTCGGCCTGGCCCTTCTCGTCGAAGGCCATGACGATCACCGCGGCGCCGTATCGGCGCGCCAGTTTGGCCTGGCGCAGGAACTGGCCCTCGCCCTCCTTGAGCGATATCGAGTTCACGATCGGCTTGCCGCCGATACAGCGCAGCCCGGCCTCGATGACTGACCACTTGGACGAGTCGATGACGAGCGGGACTTTGGCGATCGCCGGCTCCGACGCGACCAGGTTCAGGAAGCGCGTCATTGCCGCTTCCGAGTCCAGCATCGCCTCGTCCATGTTGACGTCGATGGCCTGGGCGCCGCCGTCGACCTGGCGAGTCGCGATCGCCACCGCGCCCTCGTAGTCGCCGTCGACGATCCGGCGGGCAAAGGCGCGCGATCCGGAGACGTTCGTCCGCTCGCCTATGTTCACGAAGAGGCTGCCCTCGCCGACGTTGAGCGCTTCGAGGCCCGCCAGGCGGAGGGCTCGCGGCCGCTCGGGGACGACTCGCGGAGCGAGGCCGCGGGCAGCCTCGGCGAACGCGGCAACGTGCCCCGGACCGGTGCCGCAGCAACCGCCGACGACGTTGACGATGCCCGCCTCGGCGAACTGCCGCATGACCGTGGCCATCGTCTCGGGCGTCTCATCGTACCCGCCGAACTCGTTGGGCAGCCCGGCGTTGGGATGCGCCGCCACGAACGTGTCGGCCAGTCCGGAGAGCTCCTCCACGTGGGCCCGGAGCTGCCGCGCACCGAGCGCGCAGTTGAGCCCGACGATCAGCGGTCTGGCGTGGCGAATCGCGTTCCAGAACGCTTCGACGGTGTGACCGGAGAGCGTGCGGCCGCTGGCGTCGGTGATCGTGCCGGAGATCCAGAGGGGGAGCTCGAAGCCCAACTCGTCGAACGCGCCTTCGATCCCGAAGATCGCCGCCTTGGCGTTTAGCACGTCGAAGACGGTCTCGACCATCAGGAGATCGGCCCCGCCCAGGATCAACCCGCGGGCGGACTCGGCATACGCCTCGGCCAGTTCCTCGAACGTGACGGCGCGGGCGGCCGGATCGACCACGTCGGGAGAGATCGAGGCGGTCTTGTTCGTGGGGCCGAGCGACCCGACCACGAAGCGAGGCCGGCTTGGCTCGCGGGCCTCGGCCGCGTCGGCCGCCGCACGAGCGATCTTCGCCGCCTCGAGGTTGATCTCGTATACGAATTCTTCGAGCCCATAGTCGGCCTGGGCGATGCGCGTGGCGGCGAAGGTGTCGGTCGAAATGATGTCCGCGCCGGCCTCCAGATAGGCGTCATGGACGGCCCGGATGACGTCCGGCCGGGTCAGGCACAGGACGTCGGCATCGCCTCGGAGGTCGCATGTGTGCGCGCGGAAGCGCTCACCGCGGAAATCGGCCTCGGTCAGGCCGTAGCGCTGGATGAGCGTCCCCGTTGCTCCGTCGAGCACGAGGATGCGCTCGCGGAGCAGCTGTCGGAGGAGTTGCAGGCGTTCCTCGCGCGTCCGGGAGCCCTCAGCGGCGGCTTGCTGGGGAAGTGCTGCCGGCTCGCTTCTGGCGACTATGGCGGGTGCTGTCGATCGGACGTGCGTATCGGTGGGCCTGCCTCCTTCTCCGCGAAGTGTATCGAGCCGATCGAAAGGCGCCCGGCGAGGGCGCGGCCTGATCTTGGCAAACCCGGTCGGATCCGAACGTTCCCCGTTGGCCCGCATACGCATCGCGCGACTTTGGCCGACGTGGGACCATGAGCCCGTCATGAGCGAAGTCGGCGGCATCGACCGAACCCGGGATCCGGACGGCGCGTCCGTTCGAGTCTTCGATTGCGCCATCGTCGGCGGCGGTCCCGCCGGCCTGTCGGCTGCCGTGAACCTGGCACGCATGCGCCGCTCCGTCGTCGTCATCGACGATCGTGACGGGCGGTCGCTCTGGGGCCAGGTCAATCGGAACTACCTGGGTTTTCCGGACGGCATACCCGCGGCCGAGATACGACTTCAGGGCCGGCGTCAGGCGGCGCGCTACGGGGCTCGTTTCATGCTCGGGCGGGTGACCGCCGCGGACCGCGACGGCGACCTCTTCCGGCTGACCGTGGAGGGGAACGTGAACGGTGGCCCCGAGTCGGACGCGGCCGGGACGGACGCCAACGTGGCGCGTGACGAGGAGCTGGGGCGGTCGCTTGGCGAGATCCAAGTCGTCCAAGCGCGCGAGGTGATCTCTCGGACCGTCGTCCTGGCCACCGGCGTCCGCGATCCGTTTCCGAAGTTCGAAGGCCGCGACGAGTGCGTCGGCCGGAGCCTCTTCTGGTGCATCGCCTGCGACGGGTACGAGGCGATTGACCGCGCCGTGGCCGTGGTGGGCCACGACGAGGAGGCCGTGGAAATGGCCCTCGACTTGCTCGAATTCACCGACCGGACCTCGCTGGTGGCGGGTCGGGCAGAGGGCTTCAGCGTCTCGGAGTCGAGGCTGGCCGACCTCGCCGCGAACGGGATCCAGGCCCACAGCTGGCGTGTCGCTTCGTACGCCAACGAAGCCGGCCAGATCCGGGGTATCGCGCTCGACGATCCTTCGGGCACGCGGATCCCCGTGGAGATGGTGTTCGCCTCGCACACTCCAACTGCCCGAAACGAGATCGCCCGGCGGCTGGGAGTCGAGCTGAACGCGCTCGGCCAGATCGTGGTTGATTCGGAACAGCACACGAACGTGCACGGGTTGTATGCGGCCGGCGACGCGACGAGCGTCCACGACCATCAGGTCAGTGCGGCCGTCCACGAAGGCAACCAGGCGGCCTGCGCCGCCAACTACTACCTGTATCGGCCGGTCCAGCGGGCGCCTGACCAGGAGGAATGCTGAGGAATCGGCGGGCCGGCCGATTCCTTCGTTGCCTTCTGAGCTCCTCGCTCACGGACGTTGAAGTCCGCTCGCTCCGGTGCTCGGCGGCGCCTCGACGTCGTTATGACCGGCGGGCCAGGACGAAGACCGACGGTGCGGGTGTGATCGACCCGAGCGGCTCCTGAAGCGGGGCTTCGAGCCGTGCCAGGGCGTCGGGCGGCAGCCGTCGAGTCAGGCCCGGCAGCCGGAAGAGCGACGCGGCTCGCATCCGTTCGACCGTGAACCCGGCCGCTCGGAGAGCTCGGCGAACCGTGACCGGGGCGTGGTCGTGATGCAGCCGCTTGTACTCGACCGACCCGAGCTCGAACGGTGACCAGCGCTGCCGCCTCAGCAGCCGTCGCGCGATCGACTTGAGGTTGCGCTTGTTTGCGTATTCGAGAACGAGGACCCCGCCGGGGCGCACGACGCGCCCGAGCTCGGCTATGAGCGGCGCCGGGTCGGCGAAATGGTGGAGAACTCGGACGCAGACCGCCGCATCGAAATGGTCGTCCGGGAAGGGGAGTGCAAGCGCGTCGCCGATGACGATCTCGTAGCGGCGATCGCCCCCGAGCGTTTCGAGCGCCGCAGCCACGTGAACCGATGACGAATCGAGCAGGAAGACGCGGTCGTAGCCAAGGTACTCACCGGCCAGCCTGCCGAAGCCGGCCCCAACCTCGATCAGCCGGCCGCCAGTCGGCGGCAGCAGGGCCCGCAAAGCGATGCGATCGCAGGCGTCCTCGTAGTTGCGGGCCGTCCAGAACACATCTCGATAGCCGAGATCCTCGTAGGTGGCCAGAGGTTCGGAGGGCAGGCTGGAGGCGGTCAAAGGATGGGACACGTCGTGCACACGGAGAGGTGGCTCCGCGGCGGTCAGGACGGGCTGGCCGCGCCGACTGCCCGACGATGGACGGCGAAATCGTCGGCGTTACCCGACCAGCCGCAATCGCAACGAACGACGTTCGTCCGCGCGTTGTACTCCTCGATCAGGTGCGACTTGACCGGCCGGAGAGGGTTCGGGGCGACCGCCGTGCGGACTGGCCGAGCCATGGTTCCTCCTCCATCTCCCAACCCTGGCGCCGCCGCCGCGTTCGGTCGATGGGCGACCGCCGCCAGACGGATCAGCGGACACTCGGACACGGCCACGCCAATTGGGGAGCGGCCTTCATTCTAGCAGAAGGGGGCCTCGAGCCCGATTCGACCCACTCGGCGGGCATCACGGGGCGAAACTGACCCTCACCCAAGCCCCGCCGAGCCGATCTCCGCCCGCAATTCAGAACCAACGGTTCCGGGCCCCGGGCCTTAGAATCTGATCCAGAGAGGACTCTCTCCAGGGGAGCCGTGCGTGCCCGTGGAACTGTTGATCGGGATCGTCCTTGCCAGCGTGGTCGTGAACCTCACGCTGCTGCTTTGGCTCTCGCGAGCCGATCACGTCAAGGTCCACTGGTCGCGCCCGGTGCGGTCCGCCGTTGATTCGGTCCTGGCGCGCCCGCCCGAAGCGGATGCTCAGCCCGTTCGACGGCGTGCGCTCTACGTGGCCGAGCAGGCGTCGCTTCACGGCCCGGTGCCCGCGCCGGTTCCCGGACCGATGCCAGCCTCACCGAACCCGGCCCCATCGGCGTCGCCCTCCTGGGGTCCGCACGCTCCGCTGGCCGAGATGCTGCCACCTGATCTGGCCGAGTTCGTCTCCCGGCCTGCCTCGATTGCACCGCACCCAAATGGCTTCGACCGGACGGCCTTCGGCGACGGCGCCGGCCTGACAGAGCCGCCTGCCCAGCGCCCTGATGAGGGTGAGAGCCGGATCATGGCACACGTCCCGGCCACCCGACACGAAGGCTCCACCGGTTTGCCGATGGATGCCCTGACCAGCCTGGAGAGTGCCGAGGGCTGGAGCCGGATCATGGCGATCGAGAACGCCCGGCTGCTCCGCTACCGGAGGCCGGTTGCCGTCGTAGTGGCCGAGGTCGAAGGTTTGCGGCAGCTCTCCGAGCGGCTCGGCGATGAGCCCGTCGATCGGTTGCTGCCGGTCATCGCCGACGCCTTCCGGCGCGAGGCCCGCACGTCCGATTGGGTGGCTCGCGTCGGCCCCAGCCGTTTCGCCGTATTCCTGCCGGAGACCAACGAGATCCAGGCCAACAACTACGTCGAGCGGATCAGGATCGCCTGCGAGCCCGGGCTTGGCTCGGCGGCAGTGCCGTTGCGCCTGGCAATCGGCTGGTCCAGCCCGACGGCCTCGTCGGATCTTGAGTTCGCGGTTCTGCGGGCCGAGGAGCGGATGCACGCCGACAGGCGCAGGGCCGGCAGGGCGATCCAGCCGCCGCGCGGGGACCCGGCTCGGGTCGTGTCTCTGCCGCCCGCCGGCGGCGATGCCTCGGACGAATTGGGCACCGCCGCGGTTCCGCCTGCCGAAACGGGCAGGTCCGGAGAGTGGATCAGGTCACAAACAGGGCCTGAAAACCCCGTTCAGGCCCAGTCCGGCGATGTTTCGAGAGGAAAAGGGCGCCTGGATCCGGCTGGTTCGACGTCTGGGTCGGTCGGTAGAACCGACGTTTGAACCGCCTCGGGGACTTTCGTTCGCGACCGCAAGACCCATCTGTTCACGCCTCGGGGCGGGGTGTAGGCTGCGCACGTTCTCATCGGCCTCGGACCGTCATGCAGGCCGACAGGAGCGTGGTAGCCAGACGGCCCGCCACGGGCGGTGCTCGTCCAGTTGGAGAAGGAGGCTGTACTCGTGCTACAGGAAATCTGGGCGAAGATCTCGGCTCGCGAGCGCTTCGTCGTATACGGCGCAGTGGCCATGCTCGTCGGCTGGCTGGTCGGCCAGTTCATCGCGACCTTCAACCCGTGCGCGGGCTACAACCTCGGCAATCTCTGCCCACTTTCTTCCTTTAGCTACTTCAGCGCGGGTAACGCGGGTACGTTCGCGCTGATCGGCCTCCTCGCCGCAATTGTGGCAGTGGTGGTCGTCTACCTCAAGGTCGCCCCGAACATGAACGTCAACTGGCCCATGCCGGTGGCGCAGGTTCTGCTGGGCGTCTCGGGCCTGGCGCTGATCTGCGGCGTGCTCGTTGTGTTGATGCAGGTCTCCTACGGCCTCAACGGCGCGCCCGTCACCATGTGGCTGGCCGACGTTATCTTCGTCGGCGGCGGCGCGGCGATGGCCTGGTTCTCTTATCAGGAGTATCTCGGCACCAAGGCCGCGTAACCCCTCGCAGACAAAGCGGCGGTCGCCTCCGGGCGACCGCCGCTTTTCGTTTCTGCGATATGCCTGCTCACTGGGCGTGGACGGCGCGGAAGCAATCTGAGCAGTAAACGGGCCGGTCCATGTGCGGCTTGAACGGCACCTGGGCTTGATTTCCGCAGCGGGTGCAGACCACCGCGAAGTATTCCCGCGGTCCGCCGTTGCCGGGCTCGCGACCGGAACTCTCGGCTCCGTCTCTCATGGATCGCCGCGAGGCCCGGCAGCTCGAGCACCGTTTGGGGTCCGAGACGAACCCCTTGAGGGCGTAATACTCCTGGTCCTCGGCCGAATGGACGAACTCCGCGCCACAGTCGACACAGGTCAGGTTCCGATCGACGTACGTCACGATTCTCCTCCCGGGAGCCGCGTTTTCCGGGCCGACGGTCTCGTGACGGGCGAACCGAACTTGCGCCGGGCCGCGTTGGGGCGCTGGGAGGCTACTGCGGATCCGGTCGACAGTCTTCGATTCACTGATGCCTGTCCGGGACGCACCGGCAGGGCGGCAGGATAGCACCCAGTCTGGCCGGATTGAATGGGCGTCCCGGATGGTCGGACACGGCGAGGCGGGGCCTTGGCGGGCATTCAACTGCGTTGCATCACCGACCCCTGAACCTGGCACAATCGCCAACGTCGGTTCCTCACTGCGGCGTGGACTGCTGCGGTGTCGGACCGGGCGCTTCGATCCTGCGGCGAACCGCGAAGCCTCCGCGGGTCGGGCGCGAGAATCCGGGAGTCGGGGCGCAAGAGGAATTCCCGTCCGATGCTGCGCTTGCTTCACACAGCCGACGTCCATCTGGGGGCCCGGCACACGGACCTCGGCGAACGCGCCGCCGTCCTGCGTGAGCGTCAGTTCTCCGCCTTCAGAGCCTCGGTCGAGCTGGCGATCGCCGAGAAGGTCGACCTCTTCCTCATCGCCGGCGACCTGTTCGACTCGAATACACAGCCGCGCCGCTCCGTCGAGCGGGTTGCCGCAGAGCTGGGCCGTCTGGCAGGCTCCAGCATCCGCACCGTCATCATTCCCGGCACCCACGACGTCTACGACGGCTCGTCGATATACCGCTCGTACGACCTCGCGAGCATGGCGCGCGCAGCCGGCGACTGGGTCGTGGTCCTGACGCCAAATGCCCCTGAGGTGGTCTTCCCGCCTCTCGACACGATCGTCTACGGCCGCGTATTCGATACGAAGCGCTCGCCGCGCAGCCCTCTCGTCGGGTTGGACGCGCGCGCCGACGCCCGCGCCACCTGGAAGATCGGCATGGTCCACGGTGCGCTGTCGATCCCGGGACGCACCGATTCGGACTCGGTCGTTTTCACCGAGGATGAGATCGCCCATACGGGCCTCGACTATCTCGCCCTGGGCCACTGGCACTCCGCGATCGAAGGACGCGCCGGAAACGTCGAATACGCCTACTCCGGGGCCCCAGAGCCGGTGGCAGTCGACCAGGACGGAGCCGGCCAGGTACTGCTGGTGACGCTCGACGACAGGGGCGGCCGCCACATCGTCACCGTCGAACCCAGGAGGGTTGGCCAGACGCGTTCGGAGAAGCTCGACCTAGACCTCGGCGGCATCCACGGCCAGCCCGATCTCATCGACGTCCTGGGACGCCACTCCGACGCGAACCTGGCCTTCGACGTCCGCCTGACCGGTCTGTATCCGGACGAGCTCGACCTTGATCTCGACGAGGTCGAGCGGGCGCTGTCGCCGTCCTTCCTGCGTTTCCGCGTCCGTAACGATTCGATTCCGGCGTCGCCGGAGGGCGCGCTCCCGCCGCCCGACACGGTTCTCGGAGCCTTCGTCCGAACCGTCGAAGAGCGCATAGCCGAACTTGAGCAGACCGCCGCGGACCGCGCGGCCGCCGTCGGGGCAGGATCGCCGGGCGGCTCGCCCGAGCCAGATCCGGATGAGCTGGCGGACATGCGCGAGGTACTGCGGCTGGGTCGCCACCTCCTCGAAGGCCGTCAGGTGACCCTGTGATCGGGAGAGGGGACCGATGAGGATCACCCGAGTGCAGTTGCACGAGCTCGGCCCGCACCGCGATCTGGACATCGAGCTGGCGCCCGGCTTCACCATCATTCGCGGGCCGAACGAGGCAGGCAAGTCGACGATCCAGCGCGGCCTGGAGCTGGCGCTATTCCGCAAGCCGACAGCCTCGGGTGCGGAGATAGAGGCGTTGCGGTCGTGGGGAGCGGACGGAGACGAGCGCTCTCGCACGCGGCTCGAGTTCGTGATGGACGACGATCCCGAGGCCGGCGGCGAGCCGACGAAGGGCGTGCTGGAGAAGGAATTCCGCGGTCAGAAGGGTCGCGTGTCGCTCGACTTCGACGGCCATTCCTATACCGATCCGGCCAGGGTCGACGAGATCATCGCCGATCTGGCCGGCATTCCGAACGAGGCCTTCTTCCGCTCGACGGCCTCGATCCGGCACGAGGAGCTGGACGACCTCGATCGCGACGAAGGCGCACTGCGCGACCGTCTGCAGGCCAGCATCGGCGGAGGAGACAAGGGTTCCTCACGAGCGAAAGGCCGCCTCGAGGACGCGGTACGGGCCCTCAAATCGCGCGGCGACAAGAACCCGGGGCGGCTCAAGATCGCCGAGGAGGCCGTTGCCCGAGCCGAGCAGGCGCTCAGGAACGGCGAGGCAGCGCTCGAGAAGCTCGAGAAGGATCGCGACGCCCTGGCCCAGGCACGAGATGCGCGCCTGCGAGCCGAGACGGCCCTGGGCGAGAGCAGGAACATGCTCGAGGCCGCACGCCAGGCCGAACGGCTCCGGTCGGACCGCGCAGTCATCGCCGAGCGGTTCGAGCGCTACCGGCAGGCCGCCGAGGCTCAGCACCGACTGGCGGAGCTCGAGGCCATGCCCGAGCAGTCCATCCCCGGACTGCGCGACCAGCTCGACCGGATGCGGACCCTGCAGAGCCGCGTCTCGATCATGCAGGAGACACTCCAGGAAGACCTGGGGCCGGAGGTAGAGCCGAACGAGCCCGAGCCCAAATACGTAGGCGCACTGGCCGTGACGCTCATACCACTCGCCCTGGCCGCCCTCTCTGTCTCCCTCGGCGCCGTGATGTCGCTTCTGCCGGCGATCCTGGTCGGGGCAGCCTTGCTGGGTCTGGCCGCGGTGCTGGCCTACCGAGGCTGGCAGCGTCGCTCGGTGGCCACGAATGTGCGACGGATCAACACCACGCGCGAGCGCGATCGGACGCTCCGCCGGCAGGGCCGGGTGGGCACCGAGGAGGGCTTGCGCGTGGCTCAAGCCGGGGTGGAGAACATCCTGCGGGAGCTGGGCGTGGCCGACGTCGAGGCAGCGGAGAAGTTGCTCAGCGACGAGCAGGGACGGCGGCAGGAGATCGCGACGCTGCAGGTGCAGGTCGCGGCGTTGCTCGCGGGCCAGAGCGGCGACGTCGTGAGGCTGCGCGACAAGGCCGCGCTCGAGATGGAACAGAAGCAGGCCGCTCTCGATGCGCTGGGCCCGATCGCCAACGATGCCCGGGCCCGAGAACGGCTGGAAGCCGAGGTGCGCGACCGACACGCGGCGCTGGAACGGGCTCGCGATGGCGAAGCGGCGGCGGTCGCTCGCGTCGACGCGAATACCGTCGACTCGGAGCAGGTCGCCGGCGAGGCCGAGCGGCTGGTCACGTGGCAGAGCCAGTTGAGTGCGCTGAAACGGCGCATCCGTATCTACGAGATGACGCTCGCGGCGATCGATGCCGCGGAGAGCCGCACGATGCGTAAGGCGACCCGTTTCCTCGAACAGCAGGTTGGCGGTGACATCGCCAGGCTGACCGGCGGGCGTTACCGCCGCGTCGGCATCGACGACGCAACGCTGGACATCAAGGTCTGGGCGCCCGAACGCGGAGACTGGATCGCGGCCAATCAACTGAGCAAGGGCACGATCGATCAGGTCTTCCTGGCCGCGCGCATCGGGCTGGTGAGGCTGGTCACCCAGGGCAAGCATCCGCCGCTCATCCTCGACGACCCGTTCGTGACCTTCGACGACACTCGGGCCGCGCGGGCGGCTCTGCTCCTGCGCGACCTGTCGTCGGATTTCCAGGTCATCTACCTTGCCTGCTCGAACCGCTACGACGCGCTCGCGGATGCCATCGTCGAGCTTCCCGGGCCGGCGGAAGTCGAGCCGGCAGCAACGGCTGTGGACGGGGTGCCGGTTGCCACCGAACCGGCCGCATCTGCCGACTCCGAGGCTGACCGCTCGGAGGTTGAGGCCGACGCGGCCGCGATCGCGGCCGCCGCCGACGCGGCCGCCATCGCGGGCGCCGCCGATGGCGGGGACGTTCCGGTATCCACAGAAGGCGATCGGGCCGAGTCGTAGGAGGCAGCAATGTCAGGTGAGATCCCTGAGGGCCTCGCCATCGAAAGCATCTGGGTCGTCGAAGCGACGCTCGGTCCCGATGCGGCCGAGCGACGGCCGGCCGTCCGTGCGGAGCACCTGACCAGGCTGGCCCGGCTTCGTGAGGCCGGGACGGTAATCGAGGCAGGCGCGTTCGCCGACATGTCGGCATCGCTGCTGCTGGTCCGCGCCGCGAGCGAGGACGCGGCATCGAAGCTGGCTCGGGAGGACGTCTACTTCCGTTCGGGAGTCTGGTCCGGTTTCCGCGTGAGACCCTTCGGGCGGATGGTAAAGCTGGACGAGCTCAAGCCCGACTGATCGTCAAAGGGCGAGGTCGGTCTCCCCGCCGGGGGTCGTCCGATAGCGTCGTCCTCCTCGAAGCCCGGCGCGTCTCAGGGAAGGGCGATCGTCGCCGTCAGATTCGGTCTCCCGGCGTCGGCGCTGTCATTGAAGAGCGATATCTGGTAGGTCTTGTCGGACGCCACTGAATGCGAGTATTGGGGCGAAACCGAGCCGGCAGCGACGTAGGCCATCGAATCCACAGGCGAAGGATTCGGCCCGGTGACGTCGGTCAGCTTCAGCGTCGCGTGCACGATGGCCGGTGGCCAGGCCGCATCGAGAGTGACGTTGCCGGCGACTCGCGGCTTGAATGTCGCGACCAGCGAGCGAAGCGTGTCCAGGTTTGGCGAACCCTGGAAGCGGCAGTTCGTGGCCGTGATCACGGGCTTCTCAGTAGGCCAGCTGAAGGCCACGTCCACGGTCGGCGACGACTCGTTCATGGAGAGGACAGTGACCTTCCAGTGGGTCTGAGCCGAGGAAGCGACCTCGTCGAAGCCAGGCATCGGCCCTGAAGTGCATTTGGCTGGCAGCGCGTCCCGGGTCAGGCACATCTCCGATGAGTCGTTCAGCGAGGTGACGACCACGTGAGCCGAGACCACCCCGGGGCCGTCGCTCACGAACGTGAAGGTTCGGGCCGCACCGGCCGGATCGATCGACGGATCGAGCTTCAGGTCGTTGAAGGTGATCGTCGCCGTCGGCGATGTCTGCGATGGTGTCGTGGTGGCAGTTGGCGCCGCCGTCGACGCGGTCGGCGACTGGACGGCGCCCGTGGCGCCCGAACTCGAGGTGGACACGAGAGAAGCCGTCGGAACGGCGGCCGAGCTGGCCTCTCCGGGCCCGCCCGGCGCCGCGGGGGTGGCCGGACCCCTCAGCAACCAGGCGGCGCCGGTGAAACCGAGGACAAGCGCTATGAGGAGCACGAGTGCGATCCCGGCTCGCTGTCGTCGTCGCACCCTTCTCAGGTCGCCCAACTGGACCTCCACTCATCGCGTCGGAGCGCGCTCCGGCGAACCATCAGATGCGCATCAAGGGAAGGTGATCTGCGCCGTCAGATCTGGACGCTCGCTATCGGCGGAGGTGTTACGCAACTCCACCATGTAAGTCTTGGTGTTGTCGACGTTGGCCGTGAAGGCCGGGTTGATGTAAGTGGCGCCCTGGTACTGGCGGGTGTCGACGGTGACGGAAGGGGCCGAGGTCGCATCCATGAGGGTCAAGGTGGCGTTAGCCGTGACCAGCGTCCATGTCGCCTGGACGTTGACAGCCCCGGGAGCCCGAGGCTTGAACGTGGCGGTGAAGCCGTTGAGCGATTCGGCAACGCCGCTCGTGGAACTGCCCTGGAAACGACCGTGGCTCATCGTGACCTTGGGGGACGCCGTCGGCCACGTGAAGGTCACGTCGACCGTGGGCTTCGAGTTGCCGTAGCCGACCACGGTGGCGGTCCATGTGTTGTGACCCGGGTCCGACTTGCCCTTGGGGAAGTTGGGCAGCTTTCCCGCACCGCCGACCTGGCAGGCGAACGCACCGGTGTCGACCTTGATGCACAGTTTCGCGGTGCCACCGGCCGATATCTTGGTGACGGCGAACGTGACCGACCCGGCGCCGTCGCTGATGAAGGTGAAGGTTCGCGCGGTGCCCTTGGCGTCGTTGGCGGCGTCGAGGCCGAGGCTGTTGAAGGTAATGGTCGCGGGGCTAGGCACGCCCGGAGTGGGCGTCACCGCGGGCGTGGGGCTCGCGTGCGAGGTGCCGCCGGACGGCCCGGCGTTGTTGCCCGAGCCCGAAGCTGAGGCTACGTCCGTCGCCCCTGGCTCGGCCGTGGGCGTCGATCCGGTGCCGTGACCCAAGATCATCAGGGCGCCCGCGACGCCGATGAGCAGCGCGCACACCACGCCCAGCACGATCGATACGTTTTTCCAGACCCTGTCGTCCACCGGGCTCCTCCTGTCCGATCCATCCACCCTCGGCGATGGACTTGCGAAAGATACCGCCTGGAGGCCCAGTGAGGATAATCCCGGCGTCATCAGCCCCTTGGTAGCGGCGCGATCGACCACGGCGGCCGGCTCGGGCAGACTGCTGCCCGGCGAGCAAGCCGGCCTCGCGCGGCTCCGCTAGGCTGCCGTGGTGAACCCCCGACCGGTGCCGGATTGGCGCCCCCTGCTCGCGATCTACTGGATCACTTCGTTCATCGAGGGCCTCGGCGTGGCACAGATCTACGCGTTCATGCCGAACCGGTTGACTGAGGTCGGCGTGAGCGCACCCGAGGTCGGGCACCTCGTCGGCCTGCTGGGCTCGTTGTTCTTCCTCTCGGGTTTGCCCTTCATACCCCTGTGGGGAGTCTGGGCCGACAAGTACAGCCGCAAGGCGGTGATCATCCGCAGCGCCCTTGTAGAGGCCGTCGTCTTCGGTGTGATCGCGGCCAGCCAGGCCCCCTGGCAACTCTTCGTCGGGATGCTGCTGGTGGGGTTTCAGCTCGGCAACAGCGGCGTGATGATGGCGGCGATCCGCGACGCCACTCCCCGCCGCCGGCTCGGGCTGGCGATGGGCATCTTCGCGGCCAGCAGCCCGTTGGGGTTTGGGGCCGGCCCGGCCCTCGGCAGCTTCATCATCGACGGGCTCCATTGCACGAGCGCGGCCGTCTTCGCCTTGGCCGCGGCGCTCTCGGTGGCCGTGGCACTGCTTCTGGCGGTAGCCTCCCGTGAGGTCAGGCCGGAGATCGTGCCCAGCGGCAGCACCATCCGCCTGGCGTTCGGGGCGGTTCGGGGCGTCATGTCGGATCCGATGGTGCGCTGGCTCTTCGTCGTCTACGGTGCCGTCTTCCTCGGTCGCCAGATGTCGTCGCAGTACATGACGGTGCTGATCCACAGTGTCGAGAACACCACCTACCACGTTGCGGGCTCGGTTTGGCTGGTTCTGGGCCTGGCCCCGATCGTGGGCGCAGCCGTCTCGCCGGTCGGAGGTTGGGTCGCCGATCGGCTCGGCTTCCGCAGGGTGCTGGTCGGTGCCATTGCCGGCATCGCCTTCGCTTTCGCCGCGCTGTCGTTTGCCTCGACCGTGGCAGTCCTGGCGGTGGCATACAGCGTGGCCATCGCATTCCAGACTGTCGTCGGGGCGATGGTGTCGAGCCTTCTGGCCACGGAAACACCGCCCGAACGGCGATCGGCAACGTTGAACTTGATCTACCTGCCGCTCTACATCGGCGGCATCGCCGGGCCTGCAATCGGAGCCGGCGTCGTCACGTTCGGGGATCAGGCGGTGTTCTACGTCGCAACCGGGGCGCTCGTCGTCGCCACGCTGCTCGCCGTCGCGTTCGCGAAACAGACAGGCCGACACGGGCCTTCGGGTGCCGCCCACGCTGGCGCCGAGACGGTGACGACGACCGAGCCGCCCTTCTGAACCGGAGGCGCCGGGGTCCCTTCCAGCAAACGAGTCGAGTCGGCCGCTAGTGTTCCCTTGCGCAAGTAGCTAGCGGCTTGGCGCGTTCGCAGCTACCATGCTCGACATGCCATTCCGTCCTGCCCCTCCTCTGACTGTCAGCGATGCCGATCGAGCCACTCTGCGAGCGGTTGTGCGGGCCCCAACGAGCGAACAGCGGGCGGTGACCCGGGCGCGGATCGTCCTGAGATCGGCCGACGAGATGCCTATGGAGCGCATCGCGGCAGAGATCGGCGTCGCCATCATGACCGTCAAGCTGTGGCGCCGCCGATACGCCCAGGCGGGCCTCGCCGGACTCGCCGACGAGCGCCGTTCGGGACGCCCGCCGACCTACTCGCGAGAGGACCGAGACCGGGTCATCGCGCTCACTCTGTCCGAACCACCCGCGGGCACCACGCACTGGAGCGCCCGCCGCCTGGCCGAGCGCCTCGGGATGAGCGAGACGACCGTGTGGCGGGTCTGGCGGTCGGCCAACCTCAAGCCGCACCGGACCGAGACGTTCAAGTTCAGCACCGACCCCGACCTTGTGGCCAAGGTCCGCGATGTCGTCGGGCTCTATCTGGCTCCGCCGGAGCGGGCCATCGTGCTATCGGTCGACGAGAAGACCCAGATCCAGGCGCTCGACCGGACCGCGCCGATGCTGCCCATGAAGCCCGGCCAGGTCGAGCGGCACACCCACGACTACAAACGCAACGGCACCACGAGCCTCTTCGCGGCCCTCGAAGTGGCCACCGGCAAGGTCACCGCACAAGCTCGTGCCCGCCACACGGCCGCGGACTTCCTCGCCTTCCTGCGTCAGGTCGAGCGAGCCTATCCAGACGGCGAGCTGGCGGTCGTGCTCGACAACGTCAGCTCCCACAAGACGCCTGCCGTGCTCGAGTGGCTCGAAGCACATCCGAGGGTGAGCTTCCACTTCACCCCAACTTCGGCGTCCTGGATGAACCAGATCGAGACCTGGTTCGGCATCCTCTCCCGTCAGGCCATTCGCCGGGGGAGTTTCCGCTCAGTCAAGGAACTGATCGAACGGATATCAACCTTCACAGCGCAATGGAACGCCGGGTCGAGCCCGTTCGCCTGGGTCAAGACCGCCGACGAAATCCTCGCCAAAGCGGTGCGGAAGCCGACAGCGACTTCTGAATCCCGACACTAG
>Ga0208192_1000182_pt1 | contig 65949 bp, 68 predicted proteins | sample June2015DPH_13_1_2_FD_184711 | JGI IMG/M metagenome (GOLD analysis project Ga0208192, IMG submission 184711) | Peatland microbial communities from SPRUCE experiment site at the Marcell Experimental Forest, Minnesota, USA - June2015DPH_13_150... | ecosystem: Environmental > Terrestrial > Soil >... | reverse complement strand
TGCGCGAGGCGATCGACCGATTTGTGAACGTTTACAACCAAACCGCAGCTCCCTTTGAATGGAGGAAGGCCGTCGTTCATCCGGCCGCACCTAAAAGATATTACGCTAACTTACGCAACTAGGTACTAGACGGAATCATCCTCGCGTAAAAAGTGCTCGTACAGTTGCTTCGTGTGCCTCGCACTATTTGACCTCTGCAAGCTCGCTGGGCGACAGAGCAGGCTGAAGCTTCGCGGCCAGGTTACTCGCCCAAGCGCGGATTGCCGCCCAGTCCCGAATGTCGTTGGCCGGCATCTTTTTGAGGAAGGGCACAAGGTTGAAGGGGAATCTCAGGGTTGCGGGGTCAAACTTACCACCGAAAATCTCGCGAGCGACCGGGTTGAACCAAGGAAAGTTTGCTAGCTCTTTATCGAGCTGCTCACGAGCACCTTGAAACTCCTTCTCATCATTATGGAACGGGCCCAGGGCGAAAATGGCCACCGGCCGCCGCGTCAGCGCTTCGCGGTGCCGGGAGAGGAACCGGCGCGCGTCCTTGTGCAAGCGGAACATGTAAATTGCCGTCCCCATCACGACGGCGTCGTACCCTTCGAGGGTGCGCACGTTCCGCATGGGCTGAGAATCGACCTCAAGCTCATGGAGGCGCAGCGTCGCCGCGACCGCCTCCGCAACTTCCTGACTTGAGCCGTAACGTGAGGCATGGGCTACCAGAACTGATACCGACATATTCGCCTCCTTCGAGCACAATAGCCGCACACCTACGCTGCGTCTCTCTTCAACCGGCCAGGATCTCGAGATCTTGGCCGTTCGAGGTGGCGGCCCTTAATCGGGCATCGAAGGTCAAGAGCCTCGCCTTATGCTGGCGCGCCAAGCTGAGCAGGTAGGCGTCGGTCACTTGTCGACTCCCGAGAATATTTTCAAACATGCGAATGCACGATTCCTCCGACGGGGCGTGAAGCGATTTCAAGTAAACATGCAACGGGTCTCTCACCATCACCGCCAGCAGCCTGGCCGCCTCGGCGGGAGTCTTCGCGGTGATCACGGCCGCGGGATTGGAAGAGAGGCGTATGAAGCCCAACTGGGTCAAAGCGCACGTCGCCCAGCGCTGGCGCGCCGGCTCCAACCGCCGCTTGGCGGCCACATGAAACTGATGGTTGGGCCATGCGATGGCCAGCAAGACATTCACGTCGAGCAGCAGTAGATCAGTAGCCATCCTCTTCATCCAGGACTCGCTCAATGCGGGAAGCCGGAATGATCGGCGCCCCGGGGGAGATGTCAAATGTAGGGAAACGCCGGCGCCCTTTGCGATGCGGGGCGTTTCTTGGCTCCAAGCCGCGCCGTGCCATCCGGGAGAGTACCCTCCCCAACCGCTCGCCGGAGAGGCGTGACAGGCTTACGGCGGCCTGATAGACGTCGTCATCCAAGGTAACTGTCGTTCTCATGGAGAGAGTATGATACGCTGATACACTGATGTCAAGATGCACCCTCGACACTCAAACCCTATCGAACCAGGCCTCCTTTACGACCACCTCGGCGTGCCGTTCCGCGTTTTCGCAAGGTGCGCCGAGGCGTAGTAAGCGATCGCCATGATGGTCAGCACCGGGTTGAAGCCGCCGTTGGTGACGTGCACGCTGCCATCGATCACGTACAAATTGTCGACGTCGTGCACCCGGCAGAACTTGTCGACCACCGAGGTCTGCGGGTCATTGCCCATGCGGCAGGTTCCCGCCTGGTGTTGCCCGCCGCTCAGGCCAGTGCCCGGTCCAAAAGTCCAGGTGGTGACTGCTCCGGCTTCTTTCAGCCATGCTTCCGCCTTGGAGGCTAGAAACTTGCCCGTAACAATATCGTTGGGATGCCGGCCGCCGGAAAGGCGAACCACAGGAATTCCCCAGTAGTCCTTGACGGCGGGATCGACCTGAACGCGCGCGTCGAACACCGGCAACTCCTGGACCGGTCCCATTACACCGATGCTGCGCCTGTACCAGCGGCGCATGAAATCCTTGTGCGCCGCTCCCCAGCTTGGCCCGCCGGGCGCTCGACGTCCCACAAACTGGTAAGGGAGCCGGATAAACTCGTTAGCCAGCATTCCCCCGCTGATCAGCCCCGCGTTGCCGTGGTTGTAATCACAGATGGCGATCGACGCGCCGGGTCCCAGATCGTCGTAAGTATCGATATCAAACAGGCCGAAGGCTCCCGCATAGGCGTGCCCTTGAAGATTTCTTCCCACCCAGTCGAAGCGATTGCCAAGGCCCTTGGGGAAAAGCCGGCTCTTGGAATTGAGCAGCAGGCGCGCGGACTCATTCGCTGAGCCCGAGACCACCACCACGTCCGCGCTTTGTTCCCGGAGACTCCCGCCGGAGTCGAAATAGGCTACACCGGTAGCCCGCCCTTGCGGGTTGGTGAGAATTTCTTTCACGATGCATTCGGTGCGAAGCTGGCACTGGCCGGTCGCGAGCGCCCTGGGAATCACCGTATTCTGAGTGCCGTTCTTCGCGTCCACCTCGCAGGCGAAGCCCACGCACCAGCGGCAGCGCATGCAGGCGGCCCGGCCGTTGTAGGGCGCCGAGTTGCGGAGCATAGGGATGTCGAACGGATGCAGGCCCAGGCGCAGCGCCGCGGGCTTCAGGATTTCGTACTCGTGGTTGGGCGGAAGAGGCGGCATGGGGAGAGGACGCCGGCGCGGGGCGCGAAAGATATTGCCTGAATCGTCGCCGGAAACGCCGATCTCCCACTCCGCTTTCTCGTAGTAAGGCTCGAGGTCTTCGTAACTGATGGGCCAGTCTTCCAGCGTGCTGCCCTCGACCGCGCCATAGGTCGAGCGCATGCGAAAATCCTTCTCCATGTATCGCCACGCCATGGCGCCGTAGCTGAGCGTGCCGCCGCCCACACAGGCCGCATTGTTGTTGTATCCGCCGTCGCTGGGCTTCAGGACATGCTCCCGGCGCTGGTCGTCCACCAGGACGCGCGGGTTGCGATCTTCGTCAGGTCCAAAGGCATTGCCGAGTACTGTCGTGCGCTGGTTGCGCAGATCATCCTTGCGGCAATCGAAGGCCGAGTACCACTTGCCGCGCTCCAGCAGCACTACGCTCAGGCCGACCTCAGCCAATTCCTTGGCCACAATACCGCCCCCAGCTCCTGCGCCGACTACTACCGCGTTGACGTGCTTAAGTGACATTCGATTTTGGATTTTCGATTTTGGACTTTGGATTGTGCATCTCGCCACCCGGATTCGCTGTCCCGGCCCTAATTCCTAGCCCCTAATTCCTTGTTTCGTCAGGTCATACTGGGCGCGCCCGCGAATCGGAGGATACGGAACGCCCAGCATCTTCCAGCTCACCGCGTCGCGGTTGCCGCCATGACGAGGGTCGCCGTAAAAACCTTGCATTGTGTGGTCGACCAAAAGGCCGAAGAATCTTGTGGAAGACACTTCCTTCCAGGTCTCGCCGGGCGCACGGCCCTGCTCCATCAGCGTCAGGAGTTGGACTTGTTTTGCGGAGGCTAAATCCTGGAAGTTGGCGCCGTAGACGGCGCGGCTCACTTCGTTCACCGCGGCAAGGCCCTGCCGATAGACGTTGCGCAAACTTCTGAACGGCCCGCAGAGCTGGCGATCGATGTAATTCACCACGCCCGCCCAGGCCGCGCCGGGATCCTGATCGGGAGGGATGATCTGGTCGCAGATCGCGGCCAGAGTTCTGGCCTCGTCCACCGTGAGAAATCGCCACGGACTTCGGGCGCCTCCACAAGACAGGCCGGAGCCCGCAGCGGCAGCCGCGAATGCTGCCTGGACAAACTTCCGGCGGCTGAGTTTGTAAGCCGGCTTCGCGCTCAATCTCTCCATGACCTCTCCGCTCAGGGTTGCATCGTATTTCGAGTCTGTCATCCCGTCAGTGACGCCGCTCACGCTATAGCCACCCACCTCCGGCCACTGGTCCTCCTTTGCGACTTGCCACTTGCCACTGTTTCATTGCCCCGCCCCTTCGCCGTCACTCCCGCAAAAACCGGAATCCATCGTTCTCGCGCTTTCCGTCTCCCGTTTGGGTGTGGCTCTTCATATAACTCATCAGTAATAGGGCTAAAATGGGTTCGTCTACACCAGCCCGCCACGTTTGGCAAAGCAACATTTTGACCGTAAGCTGTTCAGGATAATGACGGTTGTTGGGTCTCCTGCAATAAATGGCTTCGAACCAGAGCGGTTTTGTTTGTTTTCAATAACATGGTGGCTTCGAACCTCGTTTTTGCATAAATAATCTTGCGCGTCTCCGCAAGTTTCGCTTTTTCTTCATGTATACACACAGAGTTAACGGTAACGAGCGAGGGTTCGAACGAGTTTGCATCGAGTCTCCCGTTTTCGCTTCTTCGGTTTCGATTTTCGAGCGTGGATTTCCCGGTTTCCGACTCTGCCAGTTTCGGTTTCTTGAGCTTCCCGCTGGGGTTCGCGGGCCGGCACACTTCCGGCCATTGCGGCGGTGCGCCGCGAGAGAGGCGGGGGTTCCAGCGAACGATTTGCGCAGACTCATAAAGTGCTTCTTTACAAGCCCGCGCGGCCATAGACGCGAATATAGGATATCACGCCCTCGCTAATTGTCAAGAGCAAATTAAGGCATCCCAGATTGCCACAAAGATATCGCTCGCCGTTCGGATTTCGGTATCCGAAGTCCGGACGTTGCGCGGGCGTCCCGGCTCCCGCCCTGCGGGACCGATCCCGCTGGGCGGGGTCGACCCTACGTTTTCACCGGCTAACAAGCACCCCGCAGACCAAAACATCCAGCCATCGCCCGCCACAAAATTCACCGATGCTTAAGGAATAATGATTCGCGCAATTTCAGGAAGAGGAGAAAATCAGGCAGCCGCTGTCCAAGCTGAACCCAAGATTTCAAACCCAGCTTCGCCGTAGAGTCCCGAATCCGGTGTGGCAACCCATGCCACGCGGCATCGGACCAGGCAGCCAGGCTCTTGCATGATGATCGCATCGACCTCTTGACCGGGAGCGAGCGGGCAAAAGTTGCTTCGGAACCGGAAGCCGCGCGGCGACGCGTCCATAGCAACCCCGGTATATTCCGGCTGGCCCGTGCTGGGGTCGATGAGCACCACGGGCACCTTTATCGGCACCCTGTCGCTTCGCCCCTCTCCAACGACGGTGTCTGCTGCCATGCGCGATAGCCTCACCCACTGCCCTAACGCCAAGGCCATACCGGGTCTATCGGGCATTCACCCGATTAGCGGGGAGAAAAGTCCCACATACTTTATCGGCGGGAAATCGTCGCAGCATGACGCCGATATCACCCGGCGTAGAGGCGGCTCAGCGCGCCCCCACAAGGGCAGTATTTTATGCGCGTTATAACTTTAATGAATGCAGTGCCGAGAAACCTCCGTTCCGCCACAGCATCCAAAGAGATGAGAACGCCGTTCCCATAGCCCGCGTCCGAAAGCCTGGTCGACTCATCTTGGGAGGGATAGATGCAAGAATTATCACAACCGGTGAAGCGGTATTTTATGGCGAGCGATTTCGATCAGACTCTCAGCTTCAACGATTCTGGCGTGGTGTTGAGCGAGCTGGTTGGGATACCCGCCAAGGCGTTTGAGCGGAAAGTCGCGATATTGTCTGTACAAAACCTCGTGCAGCAAGGCGGTGAACTGACCTATCTGTTGCTCCACGATCCCGACTTTCGATCTCGAGTCCGCAAGCGGCATCTCCTTCAGGCCGGCAAAGGAGTCCGCCTGAAGAAGAACATCAAGAAGCTCTCGGAGCTCCTTGACACTGCCATCGAGGGATACCGATTCGACTTCCATGTGATCTCGGCGTCGCCGCAGGAAGTGATCGAATCGGCGCTGGAGAACATCATTCCGGCCGACCACATTCACGGGACGCAACTCCTCTACGATTCTTCCGAGCAGATCGAATCCGTGGTCCGCGTTAATGCCGGCTACGGCAAGGTTTCCGTGCTGGACGATTTGCAGAACAAGTTCCGCATCGGTCCGGAGCGAATCATCTATGTGGGTGACGGCAGCTCGGACATCCATGTGATGCTGCACGTCAACCGTCGCGACGGCTTCACGATCGCGGTTTCCCAGTCCCGGCATATCGCCCCGATCGCCAAGCGGACCGTGCTGAGCGACGATGCGTTGAGCGTTCTCGTGCCCGCTCTGGAGGAAATCGCCGGCTGGGATACGGCGCGCATTCGAGCTTTCTTTGAGGCGCACGGCCTGCTGATCCAGGAGTGGGACAGGGTGCGCGCCGACTGGCTGACTATCGCCTCAAGCCCACAGTACGCGCCCACAGCCATAGTCCAGCCGGACTCTGTAATCGGCGAGGAAAAGACAGCAAGAATCGTTCCCTCATGAGAGAATGCGCCAGGCAGGGGGCTGCGCTGCTCCTCGCCAGGGGCTGATCTCAATCAGCGCCGGAGAAACTATGCTGCGGAAAATCGCTGTTGTTCTCTGGCTGCTTTTTCCGTGCGCCGTTTTCGCGCAGGAAGAGCCGAAGCCGGACGTTTGGAAGCCGTTTCACTTTTTTGTCGGTTCGTGGGAAGGGACGAGTGAAGGACAGCCAGGCACCGCGAAGGTTGAAGAAAAGTTCGAATTCATTCTGAATGGCACGTTCCTGATGGCGAGTGGGAAATCTGTCTACCCGCCGCAGGAGAAAAACGCCAAAGGACAGGTCTACACGGGTTGGGACATCATCAGCTACGACCGCCTGCGCCAGAAATTCGTGCTGCGGCAATTCAGTGGCGAAGGCTTTGTGAATCAGTACGTCCTGGAGCAGATGGACCCGGATGGCAAGACCTTCGTTTTCGTCACCGAGAGCATGGAAAATCTTCCCGCCGGTTTTCACGCCCGCAAAACTTACCGAATTTTGAAGTCCGATGAGTTCACGGACACCTTCGAGCTTGCCCAGCCGGGCAAAGAGCTGGAGAAATACGTCGAGACCCGCGCCCATCGAAAGTAGGGGCGGCTTTACGCCGGCGCTCTGTTTTGGGCGGGATAAACCCGCCGCTACACGGTCGTTTGGCTTTTGGCCGAGGTAAGCCCGCCTCTACGCCGCGCCCTCGACGCGGAATTCGGGCGCGAGCTTGACTTTGGCCGAGATCGAGTTGGTGATGAAGCAATTGGGCTCGACTTTTTCTTGCATCAACTGGCGAGCGATCGTAAGATCCGCCTCCGATTTCAAAACCACAGTTGGGGTGACAGTGACCTCCGTGATGCAGTACTTGCCCTCCACGTTTTCGAGCAAGCCTTCGGCACTGGACTGATAGGCGACAGGCGCCACACCCTGGGATTGCGCGAGAGCGAAAAAAGTGAGCATCAGACATGTATTGAGAGCGCCCACGAACAAGTCCTCAGGCGACCAGTTGTCCGCGAATCCCCTGAATTCTGGAGGGCTCCCGACCGCAATATCTGGTTTCCCGGCCGCCCCCATGGCGCCGCGATGCGGCGATTTCCAGACGAGGTCGGTCTTGTAGCGAAAAGACTTGTACGCCTTTTTGGTCTCCATTCCGTCCTCCCGCGTCAAGCGTGCCACAGTGTTCTCGTCTTTGTCGAGTGCCACGTGCGATTGACAGTCCCAGCGCAACTGCCTAGAATGGCGTTAAGATTATCGGATTCGCTGAAAGCGGGCACTGCTCATCCGTATCAGGCCATGAAGTCGGCCGGCGCGCAGTGCCTCACGTCGGACTGGAGGCGACGGCTGAGCCGCGTGCGGCCTCGCCGCGCGGATCATCAGGAATCACTCGTGGGGCAAGAGGAGAGCGATGGGCCAAGGTCCGTTCGCAAAGCGCAGTGCGCCTGCTGGCCCGCCAGCGGAACGCCGCCAGAGCTCCCGCCTCGACCTGGTTATTCCCATTGTGATCTCCGGACGTGACGCGGCCGGCCAGCCCTTTCGCGAGGCCACAGAAACACTCAGTGTGAGTTTTCACGGCGCCGCGATCAAGACTCGGAAACAAATTCCGATTGGGATGCAGTTGACCATAGAAAACCTCGCGACAGGAACCGCGAGCAAGGCCATCTGCGTGCGCGTCGGTGAGGCCAAGCCCGGTCAGGAGCTCCACGCCATCGCCGCCCAGTTGCTGATGCCCGCCAATGTTTGGGGCGTCATAAACCCGCCAGCCGATTGGCAATCTGCGGCGGACGCCATCCAGCAAGCGGCGCCCGCGGCACGAGGCCTTCCGCCCGGCGCGACCACAGCCGCGGCGAAAACCCAGCCGCCCGGCGCGCCTGCGGCGCGGATGGCGAGTGCGGATCTCGAGCAACGGTCAGCGGACTTGGCTGAATCGGTTCTCCAGCTCCTGCGCGGACAGGCGGCGGGAATTCTTCGCGAGTCGCTGAAGGAATTCGAGGAGCGTCTGAAATTCCTGGAGAGCGGCATCGAGGCCAGAGTCATCCAGCAGGCAGAGAGGGCCATCGCCGACGCGGGCTCCCGAGTTGCGAACCAGGCGGCAAAATCTGTGGACGACGTCGAGATCGCTCTCGCCGGGCTTCGACGGGAGCTTATGGAGCAGCTCACCGCGCGGACGGAGCGAGCCATCCTCTCTGCCGAAACGGCAGTGCGGGAGAGAATCGCCACCTTGGTTGAGGAACACCTGAAGTCGGGTGATGCGCTGCTGGAAAAAAAGGCCGAAGTGGAAACGGAGAAGTGACCCGCTCGCGCTCAACCTTGTGGCGGCGGTCTCTGACCGCGATGGCCGGCCACGGACAGCAAGGGCAACCCGCCCGCCACGACGATCGCCGGCGTTATGCCGGTCAGCCCTCCCGGAGTAACGTCACAGCGATTTGCAGGTAAAACGCCACCCACAGAAATATTCCGGCGTAGGAAGGGGGCGTGTTTTTGTACCAGGGCGCGCGCTTCTCAGGCGGATTGGGGACTGAAGCTCTTAAGTAATCGGGAATCGATGTAGCCATTCGTGCTCCAGGGTTTTGTCGGATAGGCTCGAAATTATTTCGGCGGGAAGAATAGACGGGAGCGACTGGGGATGCAAGCCGGCGGTTTGACTCAGCCCTCAGGATTCAGGATTGACGACTCCGTGGTTCTTTCGCAAGATGACCGCAACGAACAGCAGGTAGAGCAAGAGGCTGAGCGCGTAAACATGGGCCGAGGTAAGCGGCACGCCGGCTGCGACTTGAAATTCGTTGTCGTGGAAGTGGTAACAGATATAGCGCCCGGTAAAGGGGATGTCCCACACCCACAAGCTCACCGGAAGAAAGGAAGCGAAGACCGGAGCCACCAAAAGCTTGAGCCAGGGACGGAAGCGTCCCAAATTCCACGCCACTCCAGCGAGGATGATGGCCCAGGGAAGCGAAGGATCTCCGGAGAGCCAAGCGCGCACCACGGGAAACGTGTACTCATCACCGAAAGGATGAATCATGCAAGTGCTGGTAAGAAATATTCTGTTGTGGAGAACAGCGGTGAGTGGGATTACTGTAGCAATGCAGACGGCCCTCCACCACACACGACCGACCTCCGTAGAATCGCCGCCCACTGGCGCCAAGGACGGCCAAAGAATCGATAAAACAACCCTCCCGCTTAGCTTCCACAGTGACCGAGATTGAGGAATCGTTGGCAAGGGAACCGATTATAGCCAAGCCGCAGTGCGTCGGCAACGTGCCGACGGATCTTCTGGCGACCGACAACTTCATTCATGCCCTGCGTCACTTCCTCTTGTGACATCCGGCATACGTCTTCGCTATTTATTCGCTGTACCTCGCGCGCTCTGGCCATGCTAGAACCCTGGCCTTAAGAAATCGGCTGGGACAGTTGTATCTTCCTCGAAGCTCCTGCCTAATAAGAGAAAACACATGGGGGTGCGAGGCTCTCCTCCAGGAGTAATGCGGCGCAGGAGTTCCATCCTTACGTCGTTTATTCGCACCCCCCTTCTTATTTAGGTTTGGTCTCAGGGACGGACTGGAGCTTTTCCCTGGAATAGATTACGGCGATGACCGACGTATCTTACTCTGAAACGCTCGTGATCGACTGCTCCCCGTTCTTGTCAAAGGCTCAATCCCACGGCCGAATTCCTCACAACGGAGGAGGACTTATGCAAGGAACCTTACTAATCGTCGATGATGAACCCAATGTCTGCCAGTTGCTGAAGAACAAGCTCGACCAAGAAGGATTCAAGTGTCACACCTGTGGGAGCGCCGAGGAGGCGCTGCAAACGATCCAGGGAACCACGTTCGACCTGATTATTTCTGACTTGCGTCTGCCCAAGATGTCGGGCACGGAACTCATGGAAGCGATTCTGAAGAAGAATCCGCGGACTGCGTTTCTGATCGTCACCGGTGTGGACGACGTTCGGGTGGGCATTGATGCGATGAAGCGGGGAGCCGACGACTATCTGGTGAAGCCGTTCCAGCTCGCTGCGGTGGTGGCCTCCATCGAGCGGGCGCTCCAAAGGAAACAGATGGAGACCGAACTCGAGAATTATCGCCAGAATCTCGAGCAGATGGTCGAGCAGCGGACGAAGCAACTTCAGACGGCCATGAAACGAATCGAAACCACCTACGACGAGACCTTGGAGGCTCTGGGCGCGGCGCTGGACTTGCGCGATACGGAGACGGAAGGACACTCCCGCCGAGTCAGCCGGTGCTGCCTGGAAATCGCCAAAACCATGGGGTGTTCCGGCGAACAACTGAAACAGATCTCGCGCGGGTCGTATCTGCACGACATCGGGAAGATTGGAATTCCCGATACCATCCTCCTGAAACCGGGACGGCTGACGGAAGAAGAAACCGCCGTCATGCAGACTCACGCCCGCGTCGGCTACGATCTGGTGAGCAAGATCGGCTTCTTGGCACCTGCCGCTGAGATCGTCCTGACGCACCAGGAGCGGTTTGACGGCACGGGCTATCCCCAGGGGTTGATGGGGGAAGAAATTCCGCTGGGGGCGCGGATCTTTGCCGTGTCCGACACGCTGGACGCGATGACTTCCGATCGGCCTTATCGCCGCGCCTTGCCCCTGTCCACAGCACGGGCAGAAATCACCCTGGAGTCCGGTCGCCAGTTTGATCCCGAAGTGGTGCGCATCTTCCTTTCGTTGCCCGAACACCTTTGGGAGAGAATCCGCATGGAAGTGGCCGGCATTCGCTTCAGCTATGCGGCCACGCGCGCGCCTTTAGTCCCGCCGCAGACAATCCCTTTTGGCCTGCCTGTCCCTGCGCCGCTCATACCCTTGGCGGCAGCGGCCAACAGGAGAGTGGTGTAGGGGCGCGCTCATTCCGCCTGCGGCCTGCCTTGCGTGCGGCACTCCGCGACAAATCTTCGGCACTCGATGTAGCGTCCGGATTTCTCGCGGAAGGGCTCCAGCGGCGATCTCTGAACGCCGAGCAGAGGAAGTTTTGCACGTAGAGAGCGGGTGTAGGGGATGTTTTAGAGTGCAACTGAAAATCACGATTTCACACGATCGACACTATGCGCGAAATGCTGCAGCGACGGTCAGCCTTCTTCGAACTCCGAGGGGTCCTCGGCTTTGTTCTGCTCGCCTTCCTGAAGTCTCACCCCACTGCTGTTGCACCCCACCTCTGGCTTCTCGGAATCGTCTTTCTGCTTTCTAATTTCCTCATCCTTTTCGCCCCAGCCTCGAAGTTCGACAATCCGGCCGTAGGTTACGCCATCTTTTTCGTGGACATGACGGTCTTGACCTTCTTCTTCAGCTCGATCTCCAGCCAGCCGGACACGCTCTTGCTTTACTACTTGACGGTATTCATGGCGACGGTGGGTGGCGACCTACGCAAGAGCGTCGCTATTGCGGTGGTCGCCGCGGCGCTGTATCTGGGGTTTCAACTCAGCAAGGCAGGAGCGATTCTGTTGAGCCCGCAAGCTCTCATGCACATTCCACTCTTCTTCATCACTGCGGTCTCCACCGGCTATCTAGCCCAGGAGGTCGTCACTCATCGACGTCGCATTCGCCACCTGAAGGACATCCAAAAAGCCCTCGAGTCGCGGATCGAGGTGACGGACGAAGAACTGATGCGCAGTGAGGGCCAGCGGGCGTCTGCCCAGGACTTGGCGTGCCGCTTCCAGGATCTGGTGCAAGGCCTCGATGCCATCATTTGGGAAGTGGACGCAGCCTCCATGGATCTGATCTTTGTCAGCCGGAGAGTCGAAACCATTTTGGGCTATTCGTCGGAGAAGTGGGTGACGACCTCCAATTTTTGGATCGAGCGGATCCATCCCGACGACCACGAGCGAGTCCTGGAAGGGTTTCGCGCCGCCCTGCGAGGAGGGCCGCAACACCAGTTGGAATATCGAATGATGGCCGCGGACGGACGGATATTGTGGTTCCGCAATTTCCTCCAAGTGGTCCGCGATGAGACTGGCCGCGCCCAATATTTGCGCGGGGTGATGATCGACGTCACGGAACGGAAGGAAGCAGAGCAGGCATCAAAAGCCAGTGAAGCTCGATACCGTCTGCTCTTTGAGAGCAACCCGCAACCGATGTGGGTCTTCGACCTCGAAACCCTGGCATTTCTTGCGGTGAACGACGCCGCGGTGAACCTCTACGGATATTCGCGAGAAGAATTCCTCTCCATGACCATTAAGGACATCCAGCCGGCAGAAGATGTTCCCATGCTTCTCGAAGCGATGGGCAAGATGCCTGCGGGGTCGGGCGCGACGGGGCTTTGGAGGCATCGAAAAAAAGACGGCACGATCATCGATGCAGAGATCACGTCCCACTTTCTGGTTTTTTCGGGGCGGCCAGCCGAGCTGGTTTCCTCGACCGACGTTACAGACCGCCGAAGGGCTCAGGCGGCCACGGCGCAACTCGCGGCCATCGTCACGTCCTCCAGCGACGGCATCATCAGCAAGACGTTGGAGGGCACCATTGTGAGCTGGAACGCCGGCGCAGAGCGATTGTACGGCTATTCGAGCCAAGAGGCGGTGGGCCGGCCGATTTCAATTCTGGTTCCGGCGGACTGCGCCGATGAAGTGCCGGGGATTCTCGAAAAAATCAAACGCGGAGAAATCGTCGACCGCTACGAGACTGTCCACCTGCGAAAAGATGGAACGCAGCTCCGGGTCGAACTCACCATTTGTCCCATCCACGACCATGCCGGTCGCATCGTGGGCGCCTCGGCCGTCGCGCGCGACATTACGGAATTCATGCGGGCGGTCACGGCATTGCGCGAAAGCGAGGAGCGGTTCCGTCTTTTCGTCGAGCACACTCCGGCGGCCATCGCCATGTTTGACCGCGAGATGCGTTATGTGGCTACCAGCCGCCGGTGGTTGACGGATTATCGCTTGGGAGAGCAGAACATCATCGGCCGTTTCCACTATGACGTCTTCCCCGGCCTCCCGCCTCATTGGCGAGACATTCACCAACGCTGCCTGGCCGGCGCGGTGGAGAAGAGCGAAGAAGATACGTTCATCGGTCCCGATGGCAAGACGGAGTGGGTCCGATGGGAGATGCGGCCCTGGAGAGATCAGGAAGGCGCGATCGCCGGCACCTTGCTGTTTTCCGAAGTTATCACCGAGCGCAAGAAGCTGGAAGAGCAGCTTCTGCAATCCTCAAAGATCGAGGCCATCGGCCAACTGGCGGGCGGCGTAGCCCATGACTTCAATAACCTCCTGACGATCATCTCCGGTTACGGCCAACTGCTCGCGGACAATTCCGGCATCGAACAGCCGGCGCAAGCTCACGCCAAGGAGATCTTGCGAGCCTCAGACCGCGCCGCGGCGCTCACCCGCCAATTGCTGGCTTTCAGCCGGCGCCAAGTTCTGGCGCCCCAGGTGTTGGACTTGAATAGCGTCGTGGCGAACGTGGACAAGATGCTCCGTCGGCTGATCGGGGAGGACATCGACCTGGTCACGCACTTGGAACCCGACCTGGGAAGGGTCAAAGCCGATCCCGGACAGATCGAACAGGTGATTATGAACCTCGCTGTCAACGCGCGCGACGCCATGGCGGAGGGGGGCAATCTGACGCTGGAAACGGCAAACGTGGACATGGACGCGGCCTACGCCGCCGCACATCCCCCGGCTGCCACGGGCCCGTATGTGATGCTGGCCGTCAGCGATACAGGCGTCGGCATGGACGCCGAGACCAAGGCTCACATATTCGAACCGTTCTTTACCACCAAGGGGCCGGGCAAGGGAACAGGGCTGGGCTTGGCAACGGCATATGGGATTGTCAAGCAGAGCAACGGCTACATCTGGGTGTACAGCGAACTAGGCCGCGGTACCACCTTCAAGATCTACCTGCCCAGAGTCGATGAGGCCGCCACGCAGCCACAAACAGCCGAGTTGCCTCGCGTAACGCATCGAGCCGCAGAAACCGTTCTGGTGGTAGAGGACGAGGTGGGCGTGCGCTCGCTGGTCCGTCAAGTTCTCACCACGAGCGGCTATCGCGTGATTGAAGCGGCGCGGGGCGACGAGGCGATCGCCCTCTCGAAATCACACCAGGGACCGATCCATCTGCTGGTGACGGACGTAGTTATGCCCCAGATGAGCGGGCGCGAACTGGCCACACGCCTCTCAGTGCTCTACCCCGACTTGAAAGTGTTATTCATGTCTGGTTATACGAGCGAGGGCATCGTTCACAATGGCGTGCTGGAACGCGATACGGCGTTCATTCAGAAGCCTTTCACGCCCAGCGCTCTCGCTCGCAAGGTCGGAGAAGTGCTGGATTCTTCCAACAATGGCCACGCCTCAACGGCTGGAAGCAACGAGGCGGTAGGCAGCCGACAGCCAGCAGAAGGCAGTCCTCGATAAGCGAGTCGGCCGGTGAACGGCGGAGGCCGACGCTACAGCGCTCCCCGCGGGGCAAGTCACTTTTCTGAAGTCAGCCGATAGAGCACGCAGGCGTGCGGCTGAAGGGTTAACTTGAGCGAAGTCGCGGCACCGAGTTCTTTGCGTTCCCAGAGGTCGCGTACTTTGTACCTACCCGCCGCCAGCCCGACCTCGTTCCAGGCAAGTTCAGTCGTCTGCGGGCTGTCGCCTCGATTGAACACCGCCAGATAGTATCCCTTTCCATCCTCCGATCGCGCTGACCAGATCACGGAGTTGTTCGTCACGATCAGCGGCCGATTCCCGGTGGAGTGCTGATCCACGGCGATCACTTCCGGGTTGGTCAGGAGCGCAGTGGTCCATTCATCCATCTGAGTCAGATTGCCACCCATGATAAGCGGCGAGCGCATGATGGACCAAAGCGTGATCAGCGTGCGCTGCTCGTCGTGCGTAAAGCGTGTCTGGCGGGCCGAACCCAGTCCGGGGCGCGGGCCGAGGTATCCGAGCGGCAACATGTCGGCGTCCGGCCAGTGGCCCGGTTCGATGTGCGGCGCCCAGCCCACAGCCGTCGCAAACTGCCCGTGGAGCGTCTGTGGCCAACTCTCGGCCGGGTCCGCCGCCGGAGTCCAGAAATCCCAGAAGTCGTCGGAGATGCGCCACATCTGAGCGTATTTGCGCACGCTGTCGGCAACGGCGAGCGATGTGGGGCCGGGCGATAGGCTAAGGACGATGGGCCGCCCGCTCTTCTTCAGCGCCGCGCTGATCATGCGAATCTCGCTCTCCTTGTAAGGACGGTTGGAGATGCAATCCACCTTGATGAAGTCCAGCCCCCAGCCCGCGTAGAGCCGGCCGACGGAGTCGTAATAAGCCTGCCCCGCCGCGTTGTCCCTGACGCCAAAGTTGTCGGCGTTCCACGGGCAAGTATCCGATTCCTCCGCCGCGTCGGCGGCGTGATAGGGCGAATCGGCAATCGGCATGTTCTTCGCGACCGCTTCGCGGGGAATGCCGCGAATGATGTGGAGGCCGAATTTCAGGCCGAGCGAATGAACGTAGTCGGCAAGCGGCTTGAATCCCGCGTTGTTGGCGGCAGAAGGGAAGCGATTCAGCGCCGGCACGTAACGGCTGGCTCCATCCAGAACGTACTCCCAAGCCGGCTTGCCACCACTTTCCGGGTTCTGCAAAAACCAGCCTTCATCAACGACGGCGTATTGCCAGCCGAACTGCTTGAGGTGTTTCGCCAGCCAGTCGGCGTTCGCCTTGAATTCCGGCTCGTCGACTGTCAAACCATACGAATCCCAACTGTTCCATCCCATCGGCGGCGTCTCGGCCAGTTGGAGCGGACGCGCTGAAGCGGATATCGCCCCGGCCGGCGCCGCGGGGCGCTGTGCAGCCAAAGGCGGCATTAACGACGTCATACCTCCGGCCAATAGAACGACCGCTATCACGACGGATACACACACAAAGATTCTCGCCGACACGCGTAATGGGCTCATCAGAGAATCTCCTTCTATATTCTGGTTGCGGGCAGAGGTCTGTATACCACACCCTGTCGCGGGCAATCCACGCCATTGATCATGCCAGCCGATGAGGCTAGAATGTGTCATCACCTGACGCGAAGGAAGTCGCGGCCCCAAAGGAGATTTTTCGATGGCGCTTATCCAATTCACCAAAAACCACACCGACCACTCGACGGATAAAGGCTATCAATTTGAGTTCTTTTGCGACCGGTGCGGCAACGGCTTTATGACCGAGTTCAAAGCTTCGTTCACCGGATTTGCCGCGAGCGGGCTGCGCGCCGCCGGCAACATTTTCGGCGGCATTTTCGGCGGCGCGGCTTCGGGGGCTTACGAAATCGAGCGCGCCGTTCAAGGTCCGGGCCACGACAAAGCCTTTCGCGAAGCGGTGGAGGAAGCGAAACCGAACTTTCGCCAATGCCCCAAGTGCACGCACTGGGTCTGCCTGACTTCGTGCTGGAATCAGAAGCGAGCACTCTGCTACGACTGCGCGCCCGACATCGAGACTGAACTCGCATCGGCCCAGGTGCAGGCCACCGTGCAGCAAATCAAAGAAAAAGTCGCCACGCAAGACTTGACCAAGGACATCGATGTCACCAGCGAGGCGGCGGCCCTTTGCCCCAGTTGCGGCGCGCGAACCCAGGGCGCGAAATTCTGCCCGGAATGCGGCAAGCCGCTCCGGCCCAAAGGTGAGTGTCCTCGCTGCGGCACCAAGGTGGAAGCCGGAGCCAAGTTCTGCCCCGAGTGCGGCAACAAAATGGCCTGACCTCATGCCTTCCTTCGCGGGACACTTTCAGTACTTGAAGGCGGATGGCGTTGCCCTTCAATCCGCGCCTTGCCGCGTGTCGTTTGAAGCTGAGAGCCTGACCCTCACTCCCGCTTCAGGCCCGCCGCTGGCCTTCGATCTCGGCGATGTCGATCTCTTTGCTCCCGGCGATTACGAGATCACCCTCACCTTATACACGGGCAAGAGGGTTGTGCTCTCCCGATTCGCCAAATCATTCGACAACCTGCGCCACGACCTATTGGAAGCGTATCGGCAACGCCTGCTCCAATGCCTGCTGCTCGAAGACTTGGAGGAAATTGCGCGCTTCGACGGCTTCGCCCGCCTTGACTCAATCGGCTCTCCCGCCCCGACGTGGGCCTCGCCTGCGGAATTCCGCTTGTTCCAATCAAACCTCGCGGTCCTGCCCATCGCCGCTACGGGTTTTCAGTGGCGGCTGGCGGATATCGACGCGTTGAGTTTCGATGAGGCCAATTACGCGGTGATTCTCGAGTCCGTCGGCCGTCGATTGACGGTCACCAAGCTCGCCAAACGGACTGGCGAATTCAAAGAGAGACTCGAAAACGCCATCAGCGAGTTGAGTGAGAACTCCGCCAAAACTCTGCACGGACTGTTTCCATTTCTCACGCCCGACCAGTTCCGGGTTGTGGCGAAGTTGATGAAAGAGGGCCGCGCCGTGCGGCTGGCGCAACTCAAGAGCATCCATGCCAGGACCGAGCAAGCGCTGGTGGCCAACGTTGTGGACGCAAAGTTGAAGCCGTATTTCGACGCCCTGACCAGCCAATCACGAGCCGGCGAGGTCTACACAGGGTTCAAGCTGCTGCGGAAGGACGAGTCCGAGGAAAAGGAGGCGGAGCAAGAGAGTGTATCGCCCGGCGCGGGCGCGGGTGCGCCCCAGGAAACGCTCCAGGCACCGCCGGAAATAGAGGAGGAAGGGCCCGCCGGCGCCGAGGCCGCGAAGCAGCCCATCCTGCATTGGTTTTTTTTCCCGCTCGCGACCAAAACAGCACCGCACGCGAGTACCCTGGTGGCTTGGGAGGCCACGACGAAGTCCGGACGCGCGACTTATTTCTTTCGCCTGGCGCCGCCCGGCGAAACCCACGCCCTCGCCGATCCGGCCACGCGCTCGGCAGCGATGGAGTCCGGCATTCGAGACTTGAATCGCGCCATCGTCATGCTCAATTTCCGCCGCGAGCCGATTTACCTTCCGGACGATCAACTCGAAATCCAGCCGAGCTTCCACCGGTATGCGATCGCCTGCCGCAAGATTCCTGAGCTGCGTCGCCTGCGCGCCTCTTTTCTCGGTCGCGCCATTCACACTTCTCCACAGGCGTGGGAAAAACAACTGGATGGGTTCCTGGAAATGGCGTAGCGGCTCGGCGCGGCGCCCGGCGGTCGGCCAACCGTGCGCGGCGCACAACGCAGGTGTCGAATTCCGAAACCCGCAAAACCCCGCAATCGTCGTAAGATAGAGTAACCATGGTGAGTTCAAGCGCAGATGGCTTGGCGGTGCGCACGGAGAATCTGGCGCGGTATTACTCGGCGGGAGAAGGCATCATCCGCGCTGTTGATGGCGTGTCGATCTCAGTGCGCGCCGGAGAGTTCCTGGCACTGTTGGGGAGTTCCGGCTCAGGTAAGTCCACGTTACTGAACTTGATTGCCGGCCTCGACCGGCCAACGGCGGGCGCCATCTTCGTTCACAACCGCAACCTCGCGGAGATGAACTCGGAAGAACTGGCGCGGTATCGGCGACACACGGTGGGCATGGTGTTCCAATCGTTCAATCTGATACCCACGATGACGGTCACGGAGAATGTCGAGCTGCCGATGCGCTTCGCCGAAGTCGACCGGGCCGAGCGCGGGTCGCGCGTGAGAGAAGCGCTCAAGAGGGTCGGCCTCGAGGCGCGCCTCACTCATCGCCCCAGCGAGCTTTCCGGCGGCGAGCAACAACGCGTGGCCATCGCGCGCGCCCTCGTCAACCGGCCGTCTCTTCTGCTCGCTGACGAGCCGACCGGCAACCTCGATAGCAAGACCGGTGAGATGATCTTGAATCTACTGCGCGAGATCAATCGCTCTTCAGGAACGACAGTGGTGATGATCACCCACGAGCGCGCTCTCGCTGAGCACTTCGCGGATCGAATCATTTTTCTTTCCGACGGGAAACTGGTGGCTGAGAGCCTGTAGCCAGGATCAATCCGCCGCGTGATTGACCACGAGTATTTCCACTTCTCGCGCCGGTGCCTCCAGCGGCGACCACCAAGGCACACGGCGAGGCAACACCCGTTATCGAGTTTCACTCTCGCCTACGAGGGCGCCTATTCCTGGTGAGACCCGCAAATCCCATTAAGCCAATGCCCAATAGGAATAGAGTCGCCGGCTCAGGAGAGAAACTTGCCCTGATAGGATTTCCGTTGATGTCGGTAAACCAGTAGCTGGGAGGTCCGACTTCGAGCGAGGCGTCGGCATAGCCGAAGGAAGCAACGACCGCCGCGTCCAAGCTGGCCGTGAGCTCAAAGGGCTGACCAAAAGTGAACGGAATCACGTCGAGAGCTCCCCATGGCGGGCTGGAGAGTTCGAAGCAGTAGTTGAGGTCTATGGTTTGGAGGCAAGCCTGGTCAACGATCGCGCCCCCACCCCAGTCCTGGGATCCGCTGATATCGTAGCCCATCCACAGAAGGCCTTGGCCGGAGCCGCCATAAACATTGACCCATTCAGACCAAGAGCCCGTCGCTCCTGCCCATGTGTTGTCCAAATTGACTGCCGAGGACTGCGCGCTGACGATTATCGTGTTGTCCAGCGGCGTATTGAGGTGACGCGTGACGAGCGTATAGCCCGTGCTTTCGGCGCCGCCGTCGTAAGTGTCCACACAATGTGAGAAAGCGCTGGCTATCGTGGAGCCCACGCCTGTCTGACTTACGTAAGGACATCCCCACCCCCAGGTCCAGGCCATCGCCGAAACGCCGTCAGCCATTGCCGGACGTTCGCTCGCGAACGTGAAGCATAAGATCGTCGCCACCAACAGTCCTAGTCCCTTTGACATGGTTCGTTCCCTCCAGAGCACCAGGAATCTTATAGGAAAGAGCCTCACTCTTGCGAAGAAAATTAGCAGTGACCGGCATCACTGGCCCGCGTAGTGGCAATCGAGACGAACGAGTATTCCAGGGATCGCACGTCTTGCCATGTGCCCGAAGCGTTGTTTCGTCGGTCGCATCAGGCCCGGTTCGTTGTAGAATAGCCGTGAATGCGCAAATCGTTGCTTCTTGCCCTTAGTCTGCTCGGCGTGTTCGACTCAACGTATCTCTTCTGGGTTTACACCTCGCCCTCGCGGCCGCTGGTTTGCATGGGCACAGGCTGCGACGCGGTGCGCGCCAGCCGGTACGCTCACCTGTGGGGTCTGCCCATCCCGGCGTATGGCATCGCCATGTACGCGACACTGGCCATCCTGATCTTCGGCGAGGCGTTGGTTGGCGCGCTGCTCGCCCGGCTTGTCAGGTATGCGCTCGCTGCAATTTCAGGCGCGGGCTTCCTCTTCTCGCTGTACTTGACCTCGCTCCAAGGTTTCGTCATCCACGCCTGGTGCGAATGGTGTGTGACGTCCGCGATCTCGACGACATTGTTTTTCATTTTCGCCTGCTCCGAATTAATTCGGCCCTCTCCGGCGGAGGGAAAGGCGCTCACGATGCTGCGCCGTCATTTCGCCGTGTTGTTCGTCGCGTTGATGCTCGGTGCTCCAGCGTTCTGGTATTTGGCGCACCACGGCGAAAAGCCTGCCAACATTCCAGCTTCCGCTGAGGCCCTGCGCGAACACCTGGTCCGCCCGGACAGCCACGCAACAGGGAATCCGAACGCCAGTGTAACCGTGGTCGAGTTCGGAGACTTCGAGTGTCCGAGTTGCGGGCGCGAGGAACCCGTGGTTGAAGAAGTCCTGCAAAAGTACGGCACGCAAGTTCGGTTTGTCTTTCGCCAATTCCCGCTGGAGAAAGTGCACGAGGACGCTTTGCGAGCCGCTGAAGCCAGCGAATGTGCCGCCGACCAGGGGAAATTCTGGGAGGCCGAGCGGAAGTTTTACGAGAATCAGATCGATCTGAGCGAATCGGCCTTGGAGCACTACGCGGGCGAGCTGGGCCTAGATCAAGCGCGGTTTAAGCAGTGTCTCTCGAGCAGCGCGACGGGAGCCCGCGTCCGGCAGGACATAGCTGACGCTCGCGCCCTGGGCCTCAACGCGACACCGACATTCTTTATTGGCCAAAGAGCATTCGCCCGGCCGATTGAGATTTCAGAATTCTTTGATGCCATTGACCAGGCGCTCGCTCAAGCTGTCCGTCAGCCGGCGGAAAGCCCGACCAGTTCCGGGGCATCGTCCGCAACTGGCGGCGCTTCTTCGCCGTTGTCCACGCTCCTGCCGATCGGCAGCAATCCGTTCTCAACCCTTCAGAACGCCGACACGGCGTGTACGGCCGAGGAAGGCAAGCGCGAGCAGGCCGATCTCATTCGCACGCCCGAAGCCCGCCAGCTCTTCGAAGGCGGCTCCAATCCTCTCTTCGTGGACGTCCGCACTGCCAAAGAATTCTCGACCGGACACATTCACGGCGCCATCAATCTTCCCGTGGATGACTTCTCGCAGCACTGGAACACACTGCCCAAAGACCGGACCCTGGTGCTTTATGAAAGCGGCCGGGGGCGGGGCGATGATGTTTGCGCGGCTGGCCGAGCCGCAGGCCGGGTCCTGCTTGCGCATCAATTTCCGCGCCAGCAAGTGAAGGTCTACCAGGATGGCCTGGCCGATTGGGAGAGGGCCGGGCTGCCAGTCCAGCGGTGAATTGGGGCCGCGGCATTAGCCCTCAGGCATATCCCCAACTGTTTACTCCAACCGATTTCCGAAGCCGATCCCCAGCGCCATCTCCGGAAAGACAGCAAAATGTCATTCGCGGCACCGATTGAGGGTGCGAGCCGTAGCGTGTGACCGCCTCCGCTTCGCCGTCGGGGCTTGCCAGAATGGCTTGGGTCGTGACAAATTCTCCCTGTGATTATCATCGCAAGGATAAGTAGCTAAGTCACAGTGCTGTGCTAAAACTATCAGCTAGCTTGACACTTTCTCAAGAAAGAGTAAAGTCACTCAAGAGTGAACGCGCTTGGCCCTTGCCCCAGTTCTCTTATGGTTGGCCACTGACGGCCGACGTAACAAAGGCGGCCGACACGCACGGGCTAGTACGCGACCGGAGGAGCACCGGAGACAAGAGGGATGCACTCTTCCGCGGTAAATATTACTCAGTGGGTCTCCGCCATTACGCTGGTCGTATTGACGGTAAGTCTTCTGTCGATAATTGCGACACTCATTGGCCATCGGCGGCGTGACGAACAACTTCAGCACATGAACCGCCTGATGGGTCATTGTCGCCCCCTCCTTGACGGAGTGCTGACCGGGCAGATCGAGTACGCGCGAGGTCGCGATACCCTGAGGGCCATGGCGGCGGACGACCGGACGCGGGTCCTGGAGCAACTTCTGCTCGAAGGGAACCCCAAGCCGGATCAGGTGCCCGTTTTGCGACGACTCTGCGAGGAACTGGGCTTGGTCGAAATCTGGCAGGGACAATTGGCCGGCCCGGCGAACTCAAGTGAGGGCCGCGATGCCGACGCACGGCGGAATCGTGCCCAGCGGCGCGCCCGCCAGCACAGTTTCCTGAGGCAAGCTACCGCCGCTCACTATCTCGGCCTCATCCGTCACCAGCCGAGTTGGCCGCTCTTTGTGCGGGCCTTAAGTAACCTCAACCCCGATCTGGCCGCAGTCGCGGCGCGCTCACTTGCCGCCATCGGCGAACCCGAAAGCTTTCCGGCCCTCGTGGATCAACTCCACTCGGTGCTTCTGGATCCAGCCACCTCTCTCTCGTTGCGGTCCATCAAGGCCGCCCTCATCAGCTTCCCGCTCGAATGTGCCGAGATGCTCCTGCCCTCGCTCACGCACGCGAACGGCCGAATTCGTTTCGTGGCCGTGGACATCATTCGGGAGATGGTGGAGCGCCGCGCTCGGACGACCCCCGGGTTTGTCCTCGACCTCAAGACGTTTCCGCCGCAGCTAACGAAGATATTCCTGGAGCGTCTGTGCCGCGACGACAGCTTGGACGTGCGGGCCCGTGCCTCGGGCGTGATCGCTCACATGGCCGACCCCCGCGCCACCTCGGCGCTGCTTGATTTGCTGGACGACGCAGAATGGCCTGTGCGGCTGCACGCCGTACGCGCCCTTGCTAAACCCAGGTACGCCAGCGAGGCGGCTGTGATCGCGCGCCGCCTGACCGACTCGCGTTGGAGGGTGCGAGAAGCCGCAGCGCGGTCCTTAGTGGCTTTGGGAAGTGAGGGTCTGCATTTCCTGTTCAGGCAGTTCCTGGTCAGCGGTGACAAGTACTCCCAGGAACAGATCGCGGAGGAAATCCAGAGAGCGGGTTTACTTCCGCAGCTCCTCGGAGAGTCTTTGGATGGCGTGGGTGGCAAGGCGATCCCAGCAGCCGAGCAACTTGCGCTGGTGGCCAGGATCGACTCTCACATTCTTGAGTCTCTCAAGAGTCTGGGCAGCGAGTTGGGCGACTCGAAATCTCCTTCCACGGCGGTAGATTCAGTGAGCTCTGAATTCCCGGCAAAACGGTCCTGAGCTTATGGAGTGGCGCGAGTTCATCAGAGACGGCGTGAATGTTTTCAACGCCGTGGTCTGTTCATATTTCATCCTCGCGAATGGGACCTATACGGTCCTCATGCTTCTTGCATTGCGCGGGGTTTGGGTCCACGTGCGACGGCTCGCCTTCCAGGGCCTGGACGAAGTTCGCGAATCGGCGGTGACGCCGCCGGTCACGATTGTCATGCCGGCCCTGAACGAGCAGAGCGTCGTCGTGGAGGCGGTCCGCTCGGCTCTCAAGACGGATTATCCAGGCTTGAGAGTCTTTCTCGTCGATGATGGCTCGACCGACGAAACACTTCCTCGGCTCGTGGAGGCCTTTCAACTGGCCAGAGTAGATCTCATTTACCGCCCCGGGATCACCACGAGGACCGTGCGCGACTTCTACATCAACCCCGAAATTCCGAATCTCCTGGTCATCAGCAAGGAAAACGGGGGCAAGTCCGACGCCCTGAATGTCGGCATCAACATGTGCCGCACCCCCTATTTTTGCACCCTCGATGCGGACTGCTGGCTGGAGCGTGATGCACTCCTGCGCTTGATGAAGCCTATCATCAACTCCCCGGTCAACACGGTGGCCAGCGGAGGCATGGTCCGCATCGCGAATGGTTGCAAGGTGAAGGACGGACAAATCGTCACTGTCGGGCTTCCCCGAACTTCCATCGCGCGCTTCCAGGTGGTTGAGTATTTGCGCACCTTTCTTCTCGGACGCACCGGATGGGACGCGCTGCGGGGGACGCTCATCGTCTCCGGCGCGTTCACTGTGTTTCACCGCCAGAGCGTCATTGAGGCGGGTGGCTTCTCAACCGACACGGTCACTGAAGACATCGATCTCATCGCACAACTGCGTCGCAGGGCGGTCCGGAAAAACCGCAAGACCAGAATGGTGTTCACCTCCGATCCCGTCTGCTGGACCGAATGTCCCACCACGGTGGCCAACCTGGGGCGCCAGCGGCGCCGCTGGCAACAGGGCCTTTGCCAGACGCTTTGGAAAAACTCTGAGATTTTCTTGAACTGGAGGTTCGGTGCTGTCGGCTTGGTTACCTTCCCTTTTCAGCTTTACGTGGAAGTTGCGGGAGCGGCGGTGGAATTTCTGGGATACTTCCTTGTGCCGATTGCCTTCCTGTGTGGGATGGCGCCGCTGTCAATTTTTCTTGTTTTTATTTCCCTCGCCTGGGTGTACGCCGGTTTCCTTTCCGTGGGCGCCATCCTGCTTGAAGAGTTAACCTACCGCCGGTACCCGAGGTATCGCGACTTGATGATCCTGTTGCTGTACGCGTTCATAGAAAACGTTGGATATCGTCAAGTGATTTTGTACTACCGCTGCCAAGGCGTGCTGCGCTTTCTTTCAGGAGCCCGTGAATGGGAAAGAGTAGCTCACGTTGGAGCATCAGGTTGAGTCTCGACGAGGGCATCGGGTCAGAGGTCCGGTGACATCGAGGAAGCCAGGAATTATCGGGATATTGCTGGTTAGCCTGTCGACCAGCGCGGCTCCTGCGGGAGCCCAGACCTCGTCTTATGCTCGGCACCAGAAGCTCGGCTCGGGCCATCTAGCCTCGGACAGCGCGACAGCCTGTGAACTCCATCTCAAACTGGCGCCGAACGACATCGAAACGCGCACCAAACTAGGCGTCCTCTACGGCCGGGAGAAGAAATTCGCAAAAGCTTTGCATGAATTCCGGACCGTCTTATCTGCAAAGCCCGATTTTCCCCCCGCTCTGGTTGGCATGGCTCGAGTTCTTTCCTGGCAGGGAAACTATGCGAAGAGCCTGACGCTTTACGAACGCGTGCTGCGTTCGGATCCTGCCAACGGGGATGCAGCCGCAGGCGAAGCCTTTGTGCTGCTCTGGTCGGGCCGCGCCAGCGAAGCGGAACTGCTGTTCCGCGGGCTTCACCGCCGCTTTCCGCAAGACGCTGAGTTGACCGAAGGGCTGAGGAGAGCAACGGCAGCGTTGGCCGAGAAGGCAGCGGCCACGCCACGGCGAGAGAATGCGGAACCCCGCAACGAATCATATTATCGCAACCGCGTCGGGGTGAATTCGAGGGGCTTCCAGGCACTCCGCCCCCTCGCGGCGCCTACTTCCATGCCCAGCCGCTGCCGGCAGAGCGTCGAATACAACCGGCAGGGTCTCAAGCTCTCGCCCGGCGACCTGTCGTTCGAACTTTCCCTGGCCCGGTCCCTGGCGCTTTGCCAGCAATACAGCGAGGCGATCGAGCAGTATCGCCGATACTTGAAAGCGCAACCCAGAGCTGAAGATGCCCTTCTCGAGTTGGCGTACACGTTGCTGCGCTCGCGGCGAACCAGGGAATCGATTGAAGCCTTCCGGCGCCTGCTCCAAGTGGATCCGGATAACGTCGGCGCGACTCTGGGATTGGCGCAGGCGTTGGCCGCTGACGGCCAATACATCGCAGCGTCCGCCGTCTACGATCGAACGCTCAAGGCAGCGCCCGGAAATTACGATGCGCTCCAGGGCAAGGCGTTTGCACTCTATTGGGCGCGGCAATTCGCTCCGGCCCGGGCTATCTTTCAGCAACTCGCCGCGCAACAGCCGGGCGACACGCAGAACGCCGAGGCTCTGGAAAACATTTCCCGCGCCGACGAGGAAGCGCGCTGGGCTGCGCTTCGGCCACAACCGGGCGCGCCACTCACCGAGTTCCAGCGATTCTACGAGACACGCCTGGCCAGTTACTCGGACGACCTCGAAGCCTTGAAGGCCCGGGCGGACATCCGGTCCCAACTGGGAAACCTGCCGGGTGCGATTCGAGATTATCAGCAGCTCACGGAAAAGGCCCCGGCCGACGCCGATAGCAGAATGGAGTTAACGCGCCTGCTGGCCCTCAATGGCCAGTTCGAGTCGGCCATGAAGGTATTTCGGCAGACTGAAAGGAGCGGCGTCAGCATTGATTCGATGGAAAGAATCGCTCACATCCTGACCCAAGCAAGCCGGGTTGAAGAAGCGATTTTGATCTATGAGGCGTTAGCAGCGACGAGTCCATCCAAACCCGACTACTCCTTGGCCAGCGCGCGCCTGGAGATGATTCGGAAGAATTACATGGCCGCGCGCAAGGACTTATTCTCGGCTCTTGCGATTGACCCACAAAATCACGAGGCGCAAGCGCTATTGGCTCAATTGGAGCTTGCTGAGGGCAATTGGGATGCCGCGGCCAAGCATTTCACCGCATTGCTGGCTCACGACTCTGGCGACCTCGAAGCCGTCTTCGGCCAAGCGCGGACAGCGTACTACAAAGGCGATTTGCGGCGAGCGCGATCAGCCGCCCAGACACTGGTTGAAGTACAGCCTGAGAATTTTGATGCCGCCTTTTTGTTGGCCAGTATCGAGCACGCGCGCGGGAGGCGACGCCTTGCCGGCGTTCTCCTTGACCGGGCTGCGCAACTCGGCCCAGATTCTTCCGACCTCTCGGAGCTGAAAAAACGATTAAACGAGGAGGCGGCCGTAACCGTTCGCACCTCGGTTGCCTATGCGAGAGAAATTGGACCGGCGGCTCCGTGCCCTAATCCGCGAGGCTGCTCTCAATTGGATTTGCACGAAGACCTGCGGACTTACTCCTTCGGGTCGAGCATCGAGACAAATTTATTCCCGCACACGCTTTCTGTGTTTTCCATCGCCTCGTTGCCCTCCGAGAGCCCGTTAGGCCGCGACGCGAGTGGTATCGCGGTTCCGACCGGCATCAGTGGCGCGGTCGCGCCCGCGGAATTTCTGTACTGGCAAACAATCCAGCTTTCCCCCCGATTCGGACTTCGCACCGGTGCGGGCTTGGTGAAGTTTGGACCGGGACAATCGGTGAAGGTCGCGGGGGAACCGGAAGGCTTTGTTTCGGCCGGATCGAGTGTGCTTGCGCAAGGCGGCTTCAGCTATGCGTGGGGCAAGAAGACCTCTATCGACCTCGACCTCAGCCGCTCTCCGGCAACCTTCACGCCGACCACCGTGCGCCTCGGCGTGATGGAAGGCCGTTTGCAAACCGGGCTGAACTTTCTTTTCAGGCCGCGAACCGAGCTGAACATGATTGTCTTTTATTCCGAATATTCCTCGGAACGGTTCCAATACTCGGTTACGGTTGGCCCTCAGAGAATCGAAGTGAACAACGCGGTGCAGCAACGGGCTCGAGGCGGCTCTGTCACCTTCAATCAGAATCTCTTCCGCTCGAGCCGCTTCTCCTTTGACGGCGGCTTGAACAGCTCGGTCATTGCTTTTCTTCACCCCTCCAATCAACTCCCACTGGGCTTTTTCACTCCCGATTTATTTCAAACTCACTTGGCGACGGCGCGGTTTTACGGCTACCTAGCGGGACCGCTCGCTTATGACCTCTCCGGCGGGATGGGCATTCAGCAAACGCAAAGCGGCGGCGCCATCACGCGTGCCACGCAGCTCAGTCCCTCGCTGACGCTCAGAGTAAATCGCTCGCTTTCCGTAAGGCTGGGCTATATGCATTACAACAATGCTCAGTCGCTAGGCAGTTTGCGCGGAAATGCAATCCAACTCACAACCGAGTCGAAGTTTTGAAGCAACGTCAGAGCACTAGACAGGGGTTGCGCTGGCAGACTTATTGGTCAGCAACAAAATCCTGAGGCGTTTATCAGTCTCGATTCGAACGTATTACCGTGTGCCGCGGCGCGGGCATAGGCTGATTGCCTTTGCGGTCGCAAGCGAGCCGGTGGGTGTATAGCGCTGTGGCTCAGGATGCCAAAATGGAAATCCTGGGTAAACAGGATGCGCCCATGCGTCGAATATATCTTACTTTTGCGTTGTTAAACGCAAGCGGAATCGTGTGAAAGCTGGCGATGAGTCACCACCTGTCGTTGCCCCTCCTTGACTTTGGGTTCCCGGTCTGCCACAATCCCCGGGCTGTTGGCTGAGTCTTTCTAAGGTTCCCAAAGGAGCCTTGGAGTAGCAGATCCCGGAACCCGGCTCTGTTGAACTTCCATCTTTTCACGGCACGCATGAAGATCGCCGGGGCTGTACCCTGACCGGATTGTCTCATTTGGTGTTCTTTTCGGTCCTAAGAGCTTTATTGTCCGGTCTGGAAATTCCCATGGGGACTTCGCGCTTGGCGCGGAGTGAACGCTGATTCTGTACGTGTCGCTGGATTGCTTTGCCGACGATAAATCTCCTTACGCAGGATAACTCCGCGAGGGGGGGGATCTCGGCAGACCAACTGATTACGCCCACTCAAAGGAGGGGAAAATGCTGAAGCGTCATCCACTATCTGTCGCGATTCTAGGATTTTCGTTTCTTGTTTTGCTCGTCTTTTCTAAATCTGTGACCTTTTCCAAACCCGGACGGTCGCCGCTCACGTTTTCATTGGGACCAAGTGGTGACTACCTGCAAACCAGCACCACATTGGTGGTGGCAACGCATTTGACCAACACCGGAAGCATGCCTGCACTCGGGGTAACCGTTCAATCGATTACCCTGGGTTCCGCTCCTTTGCTCAGCCCGCCGCTGCCGCTTTCGGTAGGCCCGCTGGGCCCCGGCCAGACCGCAACCATTCAGGCCACTTTCGACAGCACGAGCCTGGTGCAAGGACAATCTTATGATTTGGTGATCGCCGGCACGTACCTGGGAGGAGTGGCCCCATACGCGCGCAGCACGAGCCCGTTTTCTGCCAGCGATTCAATTACCCTGCCTCCTGTTTCGCCTGGATCGGCGCCGGTGAATACCATCACGGTAGGATCACAGACTGTGACAGGCGCGCCCTTCCCGCACCAGCCACCTAACTTCCCGGATGATGTCAACGGCCCGCACTGGTTGGTCCCGACCGGGCCATTCGTTTCCGGCACGCCGACGCCGAACGGCACTATGATCACACCGGCGCCGGGCGGTTCCTCTCCTGCCCAGCAGGTGTCGTTCAATGCGAACAACGGAATGGGCCTTACCAATAATATTAGCGGCACTGCCGAGCCGAGTGGCGGCGTCAGTGTAAAGCCCAGCGTCGTCTTCGCCTCCGCAAACTGGACGGCGGCGTATTCGACGAATGGAGTTAATTTCACTCCAGTAGATCCCACCACCGTGTTCCCCAAGGACGCGGTGGGGTTCTGCTGTGACCAGGTGGTGCAGTTTGTGCCCAGCATCGATCGGTTTATTTGGCTCCTTCAGGGCAACGGCTATCGCCTGGCCGCGGCCAGCCCTTCGGACATCATCAACTTCGGCGGCACGGCATGGACCTACTGGAATCTCACGCCGAGCGTTTTCGGCCAGCCTACCGAAAACTTCGATTACCCCGACCTATCGGTTGGAGACAACTACCTCTACATCAGTTGGGACGCGGGAGGGCCCAAGGGCTGCGACTGCGGACATCAAGTGGTACGCACAAGCCTGGCGGGCATTCAGGCGGGCGGCACTATCAGCATCGATTACACCGATCCCAAGAATGGCGGCAGTTCCTGGGGCTCCCATCTCATGCAGGACACGGGCAACGAGATCTTTTGGGCCGGCCAGGACAACAGCAGCCAGATGCGGATTTTTTCCTTGATGGAAGGGTCGAACACCTACTACTGGCAGACGCTGGGGGTCGCAACCTGGGCGAACAACTCACCCCTCAAGTCCCTGACGCCTGACGGGCAGAACTGGATCGATTTCCTGATGAACCCCACGAAGCAAAACCCGGGGGGCGGCTTCCCCAACAACTCCGCCATCGGCGCCACCCGTTCCGGCAGACAAATCTGGTTTGCCTGGAGCGCCGGCACGGACAACAATTTCCCGAAACCTCACATTGAGATGGTGGCCATCACCGCTGACCAAAACCAGCCCCCTGATCTCAACTTGAGCCAGCAAGTTCAGGTCTGGAATAGCGGCTTTGCCTTTGCCTACCCTGCCTTGGCCACCAATGCCTGCACGGGCGAGATTGGAATGTCACTGGAGACCGGCGGAGGCGGCAACTACGAAAACCACGGAGTGGGATTCTGGGGAGATTTCACAGTCTACGTCACAACCAACAGCGACGTTGGGAGCACTCGTTTCGGCGACTATGTGAGTATCCGGCAGGATCACACCCCCGGCAATAACAACGCCTATTTCGATGCGTTCGGCTACGGCCTCAACTCATCGGGCACTGACGTCCATTACGTTCAATTTGGACGTAGCGGAGGATGTGACCAACGCTGAGTGGTAACGGCTATCCTCACGGCGTAGGGGCGCCCACAGTGGGCGCCCCACTCTTCAACATCCACAAGACCCGCCCCTGCTACTACCGCACTGCAAACTACGTGACTTTTTCTGGTGACGGGCAATGGATGGTCTACGCCCTCGAGGTCGCCTTGCTCCTCATGGCTTGAGTGGGCCAGCAGCTTCTCGGGGCCGTTCCACGGCATCCTCCAGCTTCGGCAGGTGTGTGGGAGTCATGCGTCCGATGCCCGAGTACTGAAACGATCTGTCGCTCGCCCGCGAGACGACACCAGCGATATCCTGCTTTAGATTCCTAAAGACACCGTCAGAGCACTAGACGGGATTTGCGCTGGCAGACGTATGGGTCAGGAACAAACTCCTGCGGCGCTTATCAGTCTCGATTCGAAAGTATTACCGTGTGCCGCGGCGCGGGCATAGGCTGATTGCCCTTCCGATCGCGCCACAAAATGGCGTTCAGCGTGGCGGCGTCGGCCGCGTCGGCGTGGGAAAAATCCATCATCGCGGACTCATGAGCTCCCGGCGCGCGAGGCGGATTGACGCGATAAAGCAGGCCATTGTCCCGGTTGCGATAGTCGGCGGTGAAGGCAGGCTGGTTTCCGGCGCCCGTGAAGAGAGGCGCGATGACCGGCGCCCAGGCGTCGTTGTTGTTCATCGGCGGCAGGCCCAGCAGCGACTCCATGGTACGAATCATGCTCACCGTCGTGTAGAAGTGGTGGTCGACCGCCGGGCTGTCAGCCGATCCGGGTGAATACTTGCTGATGACGAAGGCGATGCTGCGGTGGGCGTCCACGTGGTCCTGGCCGTTCTGCGCGTCGTCTTCCAGAATGAAAATGGCAGTGTCGTCCCAGTACGGGCTTTTTGAAATCGCCTCAACCACGCGGCCTACCGCGAGATCGTTGTCCGCGACCGAGGCAATCGGCTGTGGCGAATCGGGCCGCGTGCCCGCCGTGTGGTCATCGGGCAAACGCAAAATCACAAACTGCGGCAGCTCAGTCCCCCGATGTTCGTTCCGCGCCTTGACGAAGTCCTCGAACTCGTTCAGGAATTCATCTGCCCGCAACTGATCGGGAAAACTCAGTTCGAAATCCGGAAATCGCGGATCGAAATGGTCCGCGAGCTCCGGCTTGGTGGCCACGTTGCGCGCCATCAGCGGAACCGCCCACGGCCAAGGGCTGGGAGATCCGTGAGGCTGGCCGAGATGCGCCGGCAGTGCCTCGCCTTTGTGAATGGCCACTTGCGCGCAGTGCCTTCCCGGCGGGGGCGGAGTTCCCTGAATGGGCGGCGGCCCTGCCTGCGGCTTCTCCTCGCACCACTCGGTGGCGATGTATTCGCCGTAATTCCGGTGCGTGAGTCCGTGCCGCGCCACGTTTGACCAGATGTATCCCGTGCCCGGCTCGTTCACGTCCGCCTCGCCTTCGTCGAGCGGGAAGCCGTTGGAGACCACGCCTTCGTAGTCGTAAAGCCGCTCGCTTCCCCGATAGCCTATTTCCCAGGTCTTCTCAGTGTAATCGCTCACTATCGCGGCCATGGACCACGGATGCCCGTCGCCTGATACCTCCCCACTGTCATAGAAGTTGTCGAGAATACCGAACTCCCGCGCCAGCTTGTGCTGGTTGGGTGTGATGTCCTCGCCGTACATCACGAGCGTGGGGTCGCCGTCGCCGGGCTTCAGATCGCCCAGGATTTGATCGTAGGTTCGATTCTCTTTGATGATGTAGATCACGTGCCGGATGGGGTTGTGGCCGCCTCGAAACTCGATCGTGCCGGATGGGGCGCGCATCCGGTTACTCTCAATCACCTCATCCGTCAGCTTGGCGAGCTCGCCCTGAGCTGCCGGCATGTTCACGCGCGCAATCGAGCCATAAATCAGTGTGGCAATGTAGGGATGATGCGGATGGCTGTTCTCCACGTTCGGGTCGGCGGGCAGCAACGCGGAGTTCGGTCCGGTGCCCTGCCCCTTGCCGCTGGCAATAAACAAATCATCGCCTTCGACGGCCAGCGCTGTCGGATACCACTCGGTCGGAATGAAGCCAGCCGCGCGCAGTGGCTCTGAAATAGTTCCTGATGGAAACCCTCCCGGTGCAGCCATGTTGAATATGGCCACCGCGTCGGCGGCGGCGTCAGCGACGAACAACCGCGATCCGTCGGCCGTCTGCGCCAGCGCGTTGGGATACACGCCACCGTACGTCTGGCCGGGAAGTTCGGTGGAGAGAACCCCGGCCAGCTCGCCCGTCGCGGTCCGGACAACGGCTACGCGGTCTCGATTGGCCAGCGCCACGTACAAATACTTTTCATCCGGACTCAATAGCATGGCCGTAGGGTGCGAGCCCGCCGCGATCGGCGACGAAGGCAGCAGCAACAGAATTCTTCGCGTCACCGCGCCACTCTCGAGGTCGAGTTCGGCCACTTGAGAAGCGTTCCAGAGGCTACAGTATCCTCGCTTACCGTCTCGGGTGGCGACAGCGGTGTAGGGATACGAAGCGGGAATCACGTCCTTTGTGCTCAGGTCGTAACGATGAATCACGGCGCCGCTTTCTGCGTCCAGAAGCAGTGCGTCGTCCGAGAGGTTGTCCGCCACCAGAATCCGCTCACTCGCTCCCGCCTGGGCGGGATGGACCACCGTCAATCCGGCAGGATATGGGATGGCTTCGCCGGGCCGAGGCTGCTTCCAGAGCCGCTCATACCGCGCGCCCTGTCGAAGCGGCTGGGGCGCAATCTTAATGAACCGCTGCGGCGCGGGATGTCCATCGTCAACACTGTAAACCGCGATGCCGTTGCCGGTGCTCTCCGGCTGCTTGCCCTCGGGATCGGTGAGCGACGCGATGGAGGCGTAGAGCCGTTTGCCGTCCCCGCTGAAAGCGAGGCCGAGAAAATAGCTTTGGTGCGCTTGCCGGCCCAACCGCGAGTCGGGATAATCCGTGAGCTGGTTGGTTCTCAAATCGAGGACGGCGATGGATTGCTGGTCGTGAGACTCCAACGTTCCATAGCCGTTGTTGAGCGCGGCCAAGTATCGACCGTCTGGACTCAAGGCCAGCGTGGTGGGAAAGCTGTTGGTTCTCTGCGGCTGTCCGGGCACGGGATTAACGAGTGCCTTGCCCGTGGAGAGCCAGAAAATCGATTTTTCAATGCCCTGTCCACCGGCCAGCATAAAAGCGCTCGCCAGGACGATGGACGAACACGCAACGAGGTAGAAACGCAGTCTCAATTTCTGCTCCTCTCTGGCGCCCGCGTAGGGCCGGGGCTTGCGCCTGCCTGCGGCCGGCCCAGGGCCCGGCCCCACACAAAACCCTGCACGACCCTACCAGCCGATTCCTTGCGCCATAAATCCGCCATCAACTGAAATGACTTCTGCCGTTACAAAACTGGCGCTGTCGGAGGCGAGAAAGATGGCCACGCCCTGAATCTCCTCGACCTTTCCAAACCGCTTCATGGGCGTGTGCGCCATGATGGAAGTCTTGCGGTCGGGTAAGTTGATCAAATCCCGGTTCAGCGGAGTCTCGAAAACGCCCGGGGCGATCGCGTTGACGGTGATGTTGTATGGCGTCCACTCCGCGCCCAGATTGCGCGTGAGCATCACCACCGCGCCTTTGCTCGCAACATAGGCGGTCGCTTCATGGAGGCTCTGAAGGCCGCCGATGGAGGCCATGTTGATAATGCGGCCGTACAACTGGTCTTTCATCTGCCGGCCAACAATCTGGCAGGCATACCACGTTCCCTTCAGATTGATGTCCATCACGCGGTCCCAATCCGCATCAGAAAGCTCGAGCGAAGCGATCTTTTTGGTCGTCCCGGCGGAATTGACCAGAATGTCGATGCGCCCCATTTCTTTCACCATGGCGTCCACGACTTTTTGGATGTCCTCGCGCCGCGTCACGTCGGCGGTCAGTTCGAGGGAACGCCGGCCCAGCGCACGGATCTCTGCCACAGTCTTGGCGACCTCCTCGGCGCGGCGGCTCACGGGAACAACGTCGGCGCCGGCTTGCGCAAATCCGATGGCGATGGATTTTCCTAGGCCGCTCGTCCCGCCAAAAACCAGCGCGTGCTTGCCCTCCAGACTCAAGCCTTTGTAAGCCACGTCTTAAAACACCTCTCGCGGAGAGTTTGGAACGCCGCATCGTATCATGAATGTGAGAGAGAAATCAGAGCAAGGGTAGAATAGCTTGCCGTGATATCCTGAGGTGAGTGTTGTCAACGTCCCGTCAGGGGGTTATCTGGTGCGGTTGACCGCAATTATCGAGGCTGAAGGCGATGGTTATGTGTCACAGTGCCCGGAATTGGATATCGCGAGCCAAGGGGACAGCATCGAACAGGCTCGGAACAACCTTCAGGAGGCGCCGGAGTTGTTTTTCGAATGCGCATCTCCCGAAGACGTGAAGCAGCGCCTCCATGATGAGGTTTACGTCACGCAAGTGGAGGTTGCCACTGGGTAGGCTGCGAGTTCTAACAGGCAAACTTCGGAGGACGCGCCTCTAAAGAGTGAGTGAAATTTGCGCTACACTTTCGAGTGGGACCCGATCAAGGCGAAGGAGAACCTTCGCAAGCACCGAGTTAGCTTCGAGCAAGCCGCCGAACTCTTCCTGGACCCGCTAGCTGTCTCCATCATTGACGAAGAGCACAGCGAAACGGAAGAGCGATGGGTGACAATTGGGCGGGACACTCGCGGAAAGACCCTGATTCTTGTCCACACGTTTGCGCCGCTCTCGGCGGTCGAATGGAAAGTGCGCGTCATTTCCGCCCGAAAAGCTACCAGGCATGAAACCAGGCAGTATGAGGAAAATGAGCCATGAAGAAGGAATATGATTTCTCGAGGGGAGAGCGCGGGAAGTTCTACCGCCCTGGGGTGGAATTAAACATCCCTGTTTTCCTGGAACCCGACGTTGCGAAGGTGGTCCGCGAGCGAGCCAGGAAGAGTGACACAAGCGTTGGAGCGGTAGTCAATGACTGGCTCCGGCGGCAGATTCGGTCCGGAGCTGAGACGCGCTAGGGGCGGCTTCTGTAGCCGGCGCTTCGTGTGGGACCGACGAACACCTTCTAACGACTCTGGCCCAACATGAAGCTGGCACCGATTGAACTCCACCCATGGCGAGGTTGGACTTCGAGGATTCTCTCGATCAGGAGCTCACCCGCGTATACCTCGCAGCGTATTTGAGTGAGGCCAAGTGCGTTGAGGAGACGCTGACGAATGGCGGCGTCGACTATGCGGTCGCACTCGAAACCTATCTGAAGCCGGTGTACCCGCTGTTTGCGCTTAGCGTGCACGTGGGGGCTTCGTTCTTCGTCGCATCCGAGCGGGCAGCGTTTGCTCGAAGCACGTTGCTTGCAGCCGGTTTGAAGGTGGGCATCGAAGAAGAAGACGGTGAGGAAGGGTGAAAAGCAAAGTGGCTAACCTCGTGTTCTCAATGCAGCCAATCGGATATGTTCGCAGCCCTTATACCGATACCGCGCAGATTCCCAAGGGCCCGGGCGCCGAGCATCACGCCGAGGGCGTGCTGGAAATCCTGCCGCAGTTTGAGGCCGGCCTCACCGATATCGAAGGTTTCTCTCATCTCTACGTGTTGTGGGTGTTCGATCGCGCCTCTGGGTACGAGCTGCTTGGCACACCACCTATCGACACACGACCGCATGGCGTTTTCGCCACTCGTTCGCCGCGGCGCCCCAATGCAATCGGTCTGACTGTCGTCACCCTCCTGCGGCGAGACGGCTCAAAGCTTCATGTCCGCGGCGTTGACATGCTCGACAACACGCCGATCCTGGACATCAAACCTTATCTGTCGAGTGTTCCGGCGGAAGAGCTGAAGAGAGGTTGGGTGGCTGAGGCCGAAAACCGCAGGAAGTCCTGATGTCGAGCCGGCGTTCAGGCCGGCACCAGGAGATGCCGGGCTCAAGCCCGGCGCTACACCCAGTCCAGCGCGCCGCGCTTCCAGAGCCAGAAATAGCCGACGATCAGGATGCCGAGGAATACCAGCATCTCAACCAAGCCGAACAATCCCAGTTGCTGGTACTGAATGGCCCACGGGAAAAGGTAAATCGTCTCCACGTCGAAGATCACAAACAGGATGGCAATGATGTAGTAGCGCACCGTGTAGCGGCCGCGCGCGTCGGATTCCGGGGTGATGCCGCACTCGTAGGGCATCAGCTTTTCGGCGCTCTGCTTGGGTGTGGGGCGAAGAAATTTTGCCACCCACAGCGTCGCCACTGGAAAGATTGCAGCGATGATACAGAAGATTACAATCGGACCGTACAAATTGAGCATTTTCGTTTCCACCTTTTCTTCTGCAAAGGCATCGTATCACAGAATCACCGCACGCCGGACGAAAGTCCCGAAGCTGGGAAAGGCTCAAACCCCTCTCGCAAAGGCACTAAGGCGCAAAGCAGCATCGCCCGCAGTTACTCTTCGGGCCTTTGCGGCTTTGCGCCTTGGCGAGAGATGGTTTGGGTTTTTTCCGAGCCATTCACGCATTCTCACTCTTGGTGTGCCGTTCGCCCCTGCAACAGATCGACTGCGTGGGGCAAGAGTTCCAGGATAGCTTCGAGTGACTCTCGCCCGCCACGAACGCTGCCCGGCAAATTGATGATAAGTTTCCCCTTGCGAACGCCGGCCAAGCCCCGCGAGAGCGTTGCGCGCTTGGTTTTCGTCACGCCTTCAGCCCGCATCAGTTCCGCGAGCCCAGGAATTTCTTTTTCAATCACGGCTCGCGTGGCCTCGGGAGTGACGTCGCGCGGCCCCAGCCCCGTGCCGCCTGTGGTGAACACGGCGTCGCAATCTCCTGCATCCGTCCACGCTTCGAGCCGCCCGCGAATTTGATCCGCTTCGTCAGGCAGAACCTCACACGCTATGACCTGCCAGCCGCGCGCCTGAAGGACCTCGCGGATTGCGGGGCCGGACCGGTCCTCGCGCTCGCCACGGGCGCAGCCATCGCTCAAGACCAGAATTTTGGCTCGAAGATGAGAGGCCATTTTTCGGGGTTCGGGATTCGGGGTTCGGAACCCGGCTCTCACTGATGCAACACTCAATCAGCAATTAGCAATCGAAAACTTGTCCTGAGCGAAGCCGAAGGATCGGCAATTCCTTCACCCTGCATCCCGATTGGCTTCATCGAGCAGCCGCAGGCCCTCCATCATCAATCCCTGCGTGGACATCGTCGTCGTACGTTCGGCCGTGGTCTTGGAGAAATCAAGTTCCCAGTCGCCTTCGGTCCACCTCAGGACCTTAAAAACCGCCTCGTCGCCTTTCGATTCCCCGTAGGCAGCGTGGGTCACCTGTCCTTCGTTGAAGTAAAGCGTACACTCATCGCCACCGGTGCGGACGATGAGGGCGCAATTCTTCCGGCCTTGCTCGAGCGAGGTCATCCAGTCGAGCAGGCTCATCTCGCTCAGCTTCCCGGTAACGTTGCCGCCGCGGGCACCCTCCTTCTCCATCTGTGACTGCAGGAGTCGCGCCGTGATTCGCCGGGCCTGTCGCACGAGCTCGCGGACAAAAAAGGGCTTCACGAAATAATCTTCAACACCGTCCACCACCATCCGCAGACGCTCGTCGATCTCCTTCTGCGAAGCCAGGAATACGAACGGAATGTTCTGGGTTTCCTTGCGAGCGCGGAGCTTCTCGAAGAGCGCCCGGCCATCCATCACCGGCATGGAATAATCGGAAATGATGAGGTGGGGCTTGATCTCGATCGCCTTCATGAGGGCGTCCGCGCCGTCCGACGCGGTCACCAATTCCCCACACTTCTCGAGGCCGCGGCAAACCAGTTTCAAGATGGTCGGATTGTCATCGACAACGAGGATTTTCAGGCCAGCGGGCATCGTTCAGAAGCCTTCCCCAAGAATTTCAGGTGGCGCGGCCTGGCCGTGCCGCCGCCCTGTACCGGATGGTACGGGGCGCCGTGCGGGAGGGAGCGCGATACGACCCGGTTTTGCCGCCGGTCTTCTCCAGCAGACGAAGCCCGGTGATCTCGATTCCGCGATCCACGGCCTTGCACATGTCATAGACGGTCAGGGCCGCGACAGCCGCAGCCGTCAGGGCCTCCATCTCCACGCCTGTCGGTCCGGTCGAACGAATCGTGGATGTGATCAGGATGCCATTCTTGCACAACTCCGCCCGGACATCAATATGACTCAGCAGCAGGGGATGACAAAGCGGAATGAGCTCCGCCGTGCGTTTGGCGGCAGCAATGCCAGCCACACGGGCGATTTCCAGCGGATCGCCCTTGGGATTGGATCGGAGCTCGCGCAACGTGCGCGGCTTCATCTTGACGAGGACGCCGGCCACCGCGCGCCGCTCCGTTACTGCCTTCTCGGAGACGTCGACCATGCGAATGCGGCCGGCCCTATCGTAGTGACTTAATGTCTTGGGCATAAAAAGCCGAACGGTTGATTATAAGCTATTGCTCGGGTGCTGCGAGCCACACAGTGCTTGCTAAAGCGATGGGCATTGTCTTACATGCGCGAACGCCGACCAGGGTTGGTGGAGTGGATCTGGATTCCGTGATAGCTCGTTTTGTCAGAAATCGCCATCCTGCAGGAAGGGCTTAGTGCCATGGCGAGGCTTACCGACCGGTCGGTAGGTGGGCGCCGGGAGACGCCCCGCAATGCCCCAACCGCATTGATAAATCCGCAAACGCCCGGTTAAACCATTGCGAAATTCAGGCCGGTGGACACCGCCGGCGACCCTACGTTAGACTTCCGTTGGTTTTCATTTGCTTGGCTAAAACTCTCGCCCATCCGGTGCGCAAGAAAAGGAGGGCGAGTCGGTGGAGGGAGTGGGTCCAGTGAGTCCATCACAGAAAATGTGGGTCAGGGTTCCCCGAGGGCCAATTCCGAAGGCCGTGCAGGGAGCGCTTCTGGCTCGACTGGAGCAGCATGCGCAGACCGAATGGAAGGGCCGGTGCAGCGCCGTTCTCGTCCGGTTCCGCGGCGCGTATGCTTACGTTGATGCTCTGCCCTTGGACCGGGAAAGACACACCGAGCCAGGTTTAGGTGAGGAGCCGACTCCGGTGCGGCTTTGTCGCCTCGGCTACCTTGGAGACGACAAGCGATGGCAGTGCGCCTTCTTTAAGTACAGCGATATGAAATACGAGCTCTCCCTGGTTGCTTCGGGTTCGTTCGAAGCCACGCCCGAGGAGGCGTTCGATTGTTCAGCCGGAGTGTATCTGGGTGGTTGAGTCTGGACCAATGCCCGCATCGTCGGGCTTGCGGAATTTATTCGGAGGAATGATGACGGCAGAGCGCAAGACGAAAGGCCAAGCGGCACGGGGCGGCGGAGCGCGTCCTCTACTGGAGCGCCTGAAGCCAGATGAGGCCGCTCGTGTCCGGCGGCGCCTGCTCGAAGCGCATCCCGATCTATCGAGCGAGGCGGAGGAGATGGCGCGGTTGCTCCTGCACCAAGTCACGTATGAGGACGTCGCTCGGCAGATCGAAGATGAAATACGGGCGCTGGATTACGACGACCTGGACGCCCGCGCTGGCCGTCATGAGTGGGGCTACGTCGAGCCGGCAGAGGCCGCCTGCGAAATTCTCGAGGAAGCCATGCAGCCTTACCTCGATGATATGAAGCGCCACCTGGAACTGGGACTCGAGGCAGAGGCGCTGGAGATCTTGAAAGGCATGATGCTGGGATGCTACCGGCTCAGCGAGCGTAAGGGGGGTGAGGTTTTGGAATGGGCGCCCGACTTCCCCGGCGAGGCAGCCGGCAACGCCCTGGAAGTCTATCTCGGTGCAGATGAGCCCAAGATTCGCAAGAGCGATCGAAAAGAACGCCTCGCGCTTCCTCCGGATTTCCTGAGCTTGGTCCCGAAGTGGGTTCCCATGATCGAGCGAGTACCAGTGCCGCTCCAAGTTTTTTGGGCAAACAGTTTTCAGCCACCCAGAGAGTCTTTGCGCAAGAAGTAGGTGCGATACATAGGCGTAACAAGTTGGAACGGCACTAGGGAAAGCAAGGCGGTGAAAACGACACCGCCTGTTCCGTTGGTCGTCCAGAATTCGATCAAGCGCGTCACACCTGAAGCCCCGAGGAAAGCTTCGGCGGCAAGAAGCCACTTGGCCCTGAAGCCGCAATCCTCGGTGGCTTTCTGTGCTAACATTCCCGCAACGTACTCGAAGGACTCCCATGCGCACTTGCCCCAAGTGCCAGCGGACTTATCCCGACGACATGGACTGTTGTCCTCGCGATGCCACAGCGCTCATCTCTGCCCTCAGCGCCACGCAAGCCGAACTTGAATCATCGCTCGCCTAGCGTTTCCACATCGTTCGGCGGTTAGGAACTGGTGAAGTGGGCGACCGCGCTTCCGCGCCGCGTCGAAGTAAAGCTCCCCGCGAATATCGCTGAGCAGGTTGAAGCCGCCCGGAAAACCTACCACCGATTTGGCCAGTTCTCGGATGCTCTGGCCCGCATAAGAGAACGTATCGAGCGTGAGCCAGTCGAGCGAGAGGAACTGCGACGCCTCTGTTGGAATCTTCGTATCCCGGGCGACTTCGACATCGCTCAGATCAACTGGGAGGCGGACTATGACGCCTTCTTCTACCGCCAACTCTGCAAGCGAGCCCGGCGACTTTATCTTTTCCGTGGTGAGTACATCTTTGATCTCGAAAGGGCAGTCGTGGTTGAGACGCCGCAACTTGGCCACGTGACCTATCTCTTCGCCAAGCCGAGCAGCATGGAGCAGTTTCTCGCCATGTACGCTAGGACCGGCAAGGAAGGCATCCGGCAAAACCGCGGCAATGTAGCCGAGAAGCTCGGATTTCTGGGCCGCGTCGTTCACGGCTCTAACCAGCGCTTGTGGCTCAAGAGTTTGAATTCCCGCCTCGGCGAGGCGATGGATCAAACAGAAAGAGTCGAGGCCTAAACTAAGCGCACCGATTCAGAAGCTTTCTCATACACTTCCCCGTCGTCGGACCCATGCCTACAACCTTCCAAGGAACACCAGCCGATTGATTTGGAGTTACTGACCTTGATGGCCAGCCGATCAATTTTCCAGTTCGCCGTTTCTCGCAATGTCCAAGGATGAGGAAATAAGTGGGCCGGGGGCGCGACGTTTCTGACTTGCATCGCAGTTTAAGTGGTCGTCTAATTAAGTCACCCTTTCGCCGGCCCGAGGATTTCTGGGAGGCTAAGCGTCATGAATAATTTCCCGGCCGATCGTCGATCACCGTCGGGGCTATTCCCTGGCGGGCCGCCCGGTCGACGGACTGCGAAATGATGAGGGTGATATGCTGATCCGCATAAGACGCCGAGATAACAAGTTCCAAAAGATGCAAATGGTAGAGGCTGAGGGGATTGTCGCTGCAGCATGCTCCGATTCAACGGTGTGTTATAAGTGTCAGAATCCAGTCTTCCAGGTATTATGCGGATCAATCTAATCGTTGTTAGGAGGCAGTGAGAATTGCCAACTTTATACCAAGTGAGACTCCCCCCGCCCGCGGATTGGCAAGAACTCCAGCGGATGACCTCCGATCTCTATAAGCGACTGTGGTCTAACGAAGATATTCAAGAGTTCGGTTCTATCGGGCAGAGGCAGAACGGTGTCGATGTCTTCGCACTTCAGGCCGACGGCAATGTATACGCCATCAGAGCGGATGGAACTACGGCTTGGACGGCATCTGTCGGCACCAACAGCACAGCGGTCCCGGATTTTCAAGGGGGTCTCGTCGTGACGGACTGGCAGTCGATCTGGAAACTCGATGGCACGACGGGCCAAGCTTACCCATCATACGCTTCGGTTTCCGGCAATGGAGTCTCGACGCCCGTGATCCACACCGACGGAACCATCTTCGCTTTAGACGGCAATGCCGTGGTCGGCATTGACCCGCTAACTGGTCAACAGAAATTCAGCGTCCCTCTGCCTTTGGATACCGACAATCAAACTGAAGGGGGCAGCGTCGAACCGTACGGTTGCTGGGATAGTCCGATGCCTCAGGGTTCATCGAACAGCACCTCGTCACCGACGACTATCGGAAGTCTGATCATTGCGGGCGATGGTTACGCGTATCTCCCGGTCTTCTACACCGAGAGCACAACGAACCATAACGACTGGTGTGTGTGGCAAACGCGTACTACAGCGCACCTTGACATTCTGCGCGTCGGCACGGGCGGAGATGCTTACACAATCGAGGTCAAGCAGTGGACCTACAACTATTCGAGGGTGCAATACACAGAGCTAGGACCCGATTCATATGTGTACGGGCCTACCATTCAGACCGCCCCGATTCCGAAGGTAAGCCTGGCAAATCCCACCACCAACGCCGACACCGGCGTCCTGATTAGCTGGGAGGAGGACACACCTGCCTGGTGCGCCTACCAGGCAGAGAGTGAAACGGGACAGCCCATCACGACAGGGTGTGAGGACGCAGCGACGACCTTCAACTTGGCCACGACGGAGGGCACAAGCCTCGCTTCCACAAGCCCAATCAGTCTTCCGGGACAGGTGACGCCGGTGCAGCCAATCGTGCAGCGCGAGGATGGATCGTACGTCGGGACGGTATGGGCTTCATATACCAACATGATGATCGCCTTTACCCCGTCCGGCACGGTATTGTGGACCGAGCCGGGCGATACGCCGCAAATCGCAACCGCCGACGGAGGCGTGATCGGAACTTCGGGCATTACCTATGATCAGAACGGCGTCGCAACTGGGATGCTGGCCACCTTGCCGACGTACTCGTGGTTGGGGTACGCCTACCAAGACGGCCCTCTAAACCAAGTGGCCGCTCTCGCGGTCAATTTCGCACCCTCGTTCTTGGCGATGCTCGGCGGTAACAATTCGGCGAATGGCACAGCGGTGAAGCAGACGTGGTTTCCGCGTCTGACCAGCTGTCACGATCCAGGAACGAACGTTACTTGTCCCGGCCCCAAAGAAGTCGCGGAATCCGCCCTGACGGCGTTGCGAGCCTTTGTTCCGACGTGTCAAAACTGCGCAAGTAAGGTCTTTGTGCCGCTCGGCGGCATCAATGAGCAGGCGCGTTTTTCCAAGTGGATCGGTCGGGCAGGCCTGTTTGACGGGACGAAATCGAACTTTCCAATGTTCTTGCTATGTCTCCCAATTACCGGGACCAACCAGTGTTACGGAGAAGGACGGGACATTCTGTCTACGGTTTCGGATAAGATGGCTTCCGGGGGCACATCTAACCTATCCATGACACCTTCTCCTCTGGGCTTGATCACGTTCTACGACCCTTTTTATCTGAAAGGCCATTGTGCGGTTACATCCAACCAGCCCTCGGACTTTTGGCATCAATCAGTATTATTCCATGAGGGTTTGCACGGTTTTTATGGGCAGTTCGACGACGACATACAGAAGGCTTTAGGTATTCAGGTAGGGACCGACTCAATTAATATAACACGGTATATTTACAATAACGCTTTCGGAATAACTGGAGCCGGAAATTGCTCCAAATAACGCTTTCGGGCTGCCTTCATGATTTCTGAGTCACACAGAAAGATAAAGTTGGTTGCCATTGCGATGGTTTCGCTAATTCTGATCGTTGCTGGGGTCCGGCACTTTTCGCATCATGGGGCTGGTAAACGAAGCCCGCCATGGCCAGGCAAGATCGGAGAATCCCTTGGAGAGGTCACGGTCAATCCGAAGGACGGGCTGAAGTATCTGTGGGTTCCGGCAGGGACTTTTGCGATGGGCTGCTCGCCTGGAGACAAGGAATGCCAGGACGACGAAAAACCGTCCCACCAAGTGACCATCACGAAGGGATTCTGGATGGCCCAGACGCCCATCACGGTCGGTGGTTACAAGCGCTTCGCCGGGGTCTCGGGACGGCGTATGCCTCCTCAGCGACCTGCGCCAGACACAATTAATTTTGGGTGGTGGAACGACGCCATGCCGATCGTGGACGTAAGTTGGGAAGACGCCCAGGCGTATTGCAGCGGGGTGGGGGGGCGGCTGCCCACGGAAGCGGAGTGGGAATATGCGGCTCGCGCCCAAAGCACGACGGCGCGTTACGGGCCCATTGACGACGTTGCCTGGTACGCGGATAACAGCGGCCAACAGCGCCTGGACAGTACGCTGGTATGGAATGAGAACAACAAGAATTACGAGGAGAAAAAGTACGACCAGCTTTACTACCAGCGGTTGTATCGCAATGGCAGTGGCGTGCACGAGGTGGGCTTGAAGCAGGCAAATAGCTTTGGCCTCTTCGACATGCTGGGCAATGTTTCCGAGTGGACAAATGACTGGTACGGCCCGGACTACTACAAGGACAGCCCGTTGCAAGATCCCCAAGGCCCTTCGGGCGGGCAATGGCGAGTTCTGCGTGGCGGCTCATGGGAGAGCATTCCCGCCTGGGTACGCGTATCATACCGCGGCGACCGGTATGATTGGGCGAGGAGCCCTGGCTTTAGGGAGGACGACCTTGGCTTCCGTTGCGCCGGGAGAATTAGTGATCATTGACCCTTTGTCCTTTCCTCTTGTCGAACAGCCAACAGCACTCGGGCGCTATCCGCGCTCGACGGGGATGGCTCGGATCATACCAGCCAGGAGGGCGTTGTGATGAAAACCTATCGTTGACTAAAAAATTAATCGTCCTCTGTGCTGGCGCAGACCTTTCAGAGTCAGTCTCTTATCTCGTGTGCAGGCGGGGTGAAAGGGGCCCGCGACAAGATCTCTGGGGTCGCGACGGACTCCGGGAATTTTCCTCAGACCCGAGCCGGTTGCTGGTACCTGATTGGCGGATGGTTGGACCGCCGTACATGCCGGGCAGACGAATTGAAATCCGGGGAAGCCGGATCGTGGGGACTCACACCTCAACCATTAGTGCTCGCATTGGCGGTTTTTACCCTACTTTATTCCTATCATTTACACATTTGGAGTTCCATCCACATCATCGAGAGAGCGCTGGCCCAAACTTGGGCCGTGTTTTTGATTGGGGTTCCAGTTTCGGGTCTTGCGCGCCGCCTTTTACTGCACGGAGGGCACGAGCGGGCGACAGCTCCAGGGCGACATGCGCTCCGACCTTTCAGCAACTTTCGCTTATTTGTAATAACGATGGGCATTTTCGCGGCCCTCCTAATCCTTGGGCTCCTGACCGGTCCCACCGTTCCGAAATAGCAGTTAGCACTGACCGGCGCAGGCGGCGCCAGGACGAATTGAGCCGATTTTAGGAACATGCTCGCAATTTCTCAAGGCCCATACGGGGGCCCATACGGGCCCACCATTCAGACCGCCCGGATTCCGAAGGTAAGCTTGTCAACTCCCATCACCAACGCCGACACCGGCGTCCTGATTAGCTGGGAGGAGGACACACCTGCTTGGTGCGCCTACACGGCAACCGACGTCATTGGACTGGACTCGAATGGAAACAACATATATCAGCAGGTCCAGAACGGATGTGAGAACGAAGCGACGGCCTTCAACTTGGCCACGACGCAGGACACAACTCTCGCTTCCACGAGCACGATCAATATTCCTGGGCAGACGGCGCCGGTGCAGTCAATCGTGCAGCGCGAGGATGGATCGTATGTGGGTTCAGGCGGAGCCGGTATGATCGCCTTTACCGGTTCCGGCCAGGTATTGTGGACCGTGCCGAACGACACGCCGCAAATTGCAACCGCCGACGGAGGGGTGATCGGAACCTCGGGCATTACGTACGATCAGAACGGCGTCGCCACCGGGATGCTGGCGAGCTTACCCATTCTGTCCTGGAAGGGGGCTTACCAGCTTGGCTCTGCTGAGTCAGTGGTTCCGCCTGCAGTCACTATCCTGCCGAGTTTCCTTGCATTCCCTGGAGGTAATTTCACAGGCAACGGCACGTCTGATGTGATTCACACGTTCGGGCTGTTCTGGTGCGGAACGGCCTATGCAGAGCAGGGCCACTGTTCCGGTCAGACTGACGTCACTTTCGGTTACGTCGCAAACCCCAATGACTCAAACATAAGCACAATCCAGAATCAGAATTTCGATCCCGCCCACCGAGACTGGATCGGTATGATAGAGGCGAAAGCTCTAAGCTCTTTCAAGGCCGCCTTCGCCAAAAAAGGAATCATGGTGCAGCTTGCTAACGGGGGCGAGGAGTTCACGGTCCATGTGGTAGGAAACTGGCCCGCACCGGCGATTGGATTTGAGTTCCCATATAGCGTGTTTTTTGGGAATGGCCAGGGTCGGCTGTACTACTTGGCAATCATGGATGATGCACAGATGGCGCTCGGGCAGCCAGGGCCGCCGCCGACCGACTCCGGGTGGGTACCCCTCGCGCCGACCTATCCGCCTAATACGCAGCAGGACCTCCAAGACTTCCAGAAGCTCATCGCGGCCATCGGGACGGCCATCGGGAATGCTGCAGCGCACGAGACGGGACACTACCTTGAATCCCTAAATTCGCTTCACGGCAAAATGTTTCAGTATTTGGATTGCGGACTCGGCAATACTCAGGTCAATCCAGCATTTGAGTGTGAGAAGGGAGACAATTTCGTTTGCAACTTCTTCAGTGCGAGTGGTCTTCCTCAAGATCCCAACAACACGAAATCTGTCGGCGGAATGTTTTTCTACGGAGTTCCTGGAGCGGATGTTGAAAACGCGTTTCACGAAAAGGTTGATTGGCTTCAGACACCGATCCATTGGTCACCCACCAACGATTGCTGGCTCCAGAATTATGGGGCGCCGGGAAGCTGCAAGCAGCAGTGAGAGGAGGAAGGACTATGGAATGTTCAGGCCGGTACGCTGGAGCAGCGCTGATGTGCCTACTAGGCGCGATTGGTCTGTTCTCAATAGACGCGTCCGCGACACAGGCGGAACTCCCTCGCCGCCAAGAGACAGCGCGTGCTTACGAAGAATCCTGTGTGCTAACCTTGCGACTCATGAATACGGCCGAGGTAACATTCTGGGGCGGCGACCCAACAAAGGGGTATACGCATACCCTAAAAGAGTTGGGGCCCGCCGGAAGCGGGTTGGTCGCGCAATCTGTTGTTAGTGGCAGGAAGGGGGAGTACAGATTCAGGTACCGCCCGCAGCACACGGGACGCGAGCAGCCGATCAAACACTACACAATCACCGCTCGCCCCATAAAACGGCTGGTCAAGAACCAGAAGAGCTTCTTTACCGATGAAACCGGAGTGATCCGGTTCACAACCGAAAACCGCGCCGCCACTCGCGGTGATCCACCAATCCCGGATACGCCGCCCTCAATGCTGCGCAGGTAGATTGCGCCATGGATGCTCCCGCGTCGTCGAGGCTGGCGACCAATACTGACTGCGGGGTAGTGGTCTTGACCTACCAATTGACTCGAGCTTGTGCCTTGGCCGCGAACCACGGTTGGAGCGTCCGGCTCCCATCGCCGCAGGACGTGCAGCGGCTGATGACGACACCGGACCGGAACGTGGCGTCGGATGTCACCTTGGACCAGACGCCGCCGCCTTGGCTTCCAACCGTCACCCCGGTTCTCCAGGCGGAGGACGGAACGTACTTCGGGACTGGAGTGACTTCCCCCAACTCGATGGACGCTTTCGATAAGTCCGGCAACGTGAAGTGGACGGTGGCGGGAGGCTGCTCGCCCGTCATGGCCACGGCGGACGGCGACCTGATCGCAAAATCGCCCACCGGGCAGTACGTAACCTTCGATCAGAACGGCGTCGCGAATGGGATGCTGGCCACCTTGCCCACGTACTCGTGGATTGGGAATTGGTACAGTTCGTCCGGCACGTCGCTTCTCGACACTATACTGCCGTCGGTCGATTTCGCCGATACTTTCGCTACTTTTGTGGGCGGCAGCCCCTCCCCGTCGGGAGCAAACGTCCGACTTATACAGGCGAAAACGTTCGCCCCATACGGATTCTGATACGACCCGGTTACGCTAAAACACTCGGATCCTAACTGGGCAGTGAACGAAGCTGCGTGGAAAGACGCCATGTTACATCAGGTCCCCACCGCCAACGCTGCAGTAGACATCAAAATGTACCGCAACGCCACGTTAGGTGCTTTCAAAGACGCGCTGGACACAACTAACGCAATTGTCGCCTACATAGACCACGGGGCGATCATTGCCAGCCCAATGGCCTCCGGCCTCTGCTTCACCGGCAATAACTGCCTGATGGATCGTGCGCTGACGAACATTGGGGGGATCCAATATGAAAACCCGACAGGTTGGCATTGGTTTCCCCAAGACAGTATAGCACCCAAAGCGAAAGTAGTCTTTCTTGGAGCCTGCGGGATCACCAAAGATTTCATTTCTTTCTGGAATCTTCAACCTGGCCACGTCCTCATCGTGCCGGACTACAACCCAACGGGCAATCCGAAAATCAATCCGACTATGGAGATCTTCGAGAATGAAGTAGCGTGGGAATGGGCACAGATCGCATCTAATCTTGCGGCTGGAAACACTGTCGATGTTGCTGTCAAAGCGGCTAAAGATTTCGCGGACTTGCATCAAGTTCCACCAAACTCTTGGAAATGGAAGGTAATCCCCACAGGAGGCGGAAATGTCAAATTCCCACCACCCTCTCGTTAGGAGGGTCTTGCCCTTAGCTCTGGGACTGTTTTGTTGGACTGAGGGATTCGCCACGCCTGTCCCAGTTCAGGATCGCGCGCCGCAGGCGGCTAGGATCCCGCCCGACGATTACATCTCGCGCGCAAACGAACTGGTCCGAACGCTCTATCCCGACTTGGATCCACACCTGATCGTAGTATTTGAAGATTTTAATCACTGGGGCCGCCAGACGGGAATCACGAGTGCCTTCTATCTTCGATTGTCCACCTACACCGGGTCGAAGCGTGACGCAGATGGTAATGATTGTGATTGCGAGAAGTTAGTGCTGCGGGGACTCTTTTTTTTTAACCCCTTGAAAGCCGACAGGGAATTAACCCACCTCGTAGTGAGTGATCCTGTCGCCGATGCCCGCCAAGAGAGGTTTGGAGAATTGATCGGAAAGCACGCCGAATGGTCAGAGGCGCAGGTCATTCAGGCGATGAAAAAAGCAGGCGCCAAGTATGGGCCTGAGGACAAAGATCAGTTACTTCGTGCCTTACCGCTCGCCGAACTGAGGCCGTATGTTGGCGACCTACATGTGGAGCGGGCCGAGTTCGTGTTCAACAGGCCGGAAGGAGCAAAACCTTCCAGAGAGGAGATGGGGGCTGTGTGTTTCTGGCGCCTTACTGGAACGTCGCACCTCGCAAGCGGAGCAGCGAAGGACTACAGTCTTGTGGTTGATGCATTTGATGGAAGGCTCAGTTCGATATTTTCGCACTGAGGCCGCATGCCGGCGGGCTACGGGTGTCGCGGGCCAAAGGCCACCATCCATCGGCGACCGGCACGACAACGACGTGATGGGAAGCAAGCGCGGACCGTGTAGCGGTCGCGGTAGGGATGCCGGTTGCCCGGCACCCCCCGCGCAGATCCGTACGTGCGCTAATTAGCGCATACGGCTCTTAGCTCGGATGAGTGGCGGTAGAGCGCTACTCCGCTTTCCGCACACCCGCCAACCCCTGGGGCACGCGCGCCCCGCACTCGGTAACCGCATCCCAGTCCCTCGCTGTACCTCTACCCTCCTTGAGAAGGCCGACGGTAACACCCGCACCTTCGGTAGCTGCGCCTGCGCAGATTCCGTGAATATGCGTCCTTCGGGAGGAACTCCATGCGGCGACAGACCATTCTGAGGGGGGCGATTATGGCGGCATTGGCGGGCGCATGGCTCCCGAATCTATATTGGAATCCTGGCCACCTAGTGTACCCTGCGGGCATAGTCGCCTTGAAGCTCTTCGGCCGCGGGCTCACCTCTGGCCCAGACGACCAGGGCACAATGTGGTACGCGTGGGCACTCGGCCCCGCTACTTTCATTATCAATACCCTTACCTGTCTTCCGGTTACGCTCGCTGTCGCATACGTGTGCCGGCGGAGTGCGTTTTTAATGCGACTCTGGGACATAGCCGTATTAGCCGCCGGCACGACAAGTCTCATCCTTGGTGTGTACAGCGGAGGCTTGACTGTCCTGGGATACTCGCTGAGCCGATATCCTTCGGAGTTCCCTGAGGATTACTATTTCTTTTTCTACGACGTTCCTTTGCTTGTGTGCGGCGCCATCTCCTTGGTAATCTGCTACCGCCTAATCCTAAGGAATCTCTGGCAATCCCTTTCGGGAAGGGGTTAAATCCGTCGCGTCGGATGCGGAGATGGTGACTTCAATCTGCGGGGTGCCTGTTCGGAGGCCGCCGGATTGCAAGTTGCCCACTACTGGGTCCTCTCGGCAACGTGGATAGCTGGACGGGGAACGAAAACTGCGATCTCGTGTCTTCGAAAAAGGGATCGGCCGCAAAGCTTGGGGCTGATCAACGAGTCCCGCACTCGCCTTTGAGCGACACTCCAACTGTCTTCGGAGCCACACTGCTTGCACTTATCAGTCGCTTCCGCAGGGATCTTTCGTTGCGGCCGAAGCGTGCCTGAGGTGTTTCTGCTTGGCTTGAGGTGAGGGAACATGAGAACCATTAGCTATTTTGCATCCCTATTTTGTCTCAGTGCTCTTGGGGCATCTGGAGCGGGACACAAGATACCTGACCCGAAACTTGCCATCGATGAACGCGTCTTCACGGCGTCGAAAGTCTACTCGCTTTCGGAGCGGTACTTCGTCTCCACAAAAAGTCTGTCCGATTCCAGTTGGGATGCTTTGTACAAAGACTACCTGCGGACGGTCCTGGCAATAGACGATCGCCGCGAATTCGATCTTGCTACGATCGAATTTGTAGCCCAACTGCACAACGGACACACCCTTTTCTGGGATTCGTGGCTGGGCAAGAACTATGGCCAGCCCTTGGGTTTCTACGCGGCGCCGCTCAACGGGAAGTGGGTGGTTCAGACCAGTTCGTTGGCCAGCCTGAAACCTGGAGATGTCCTCGATCGTATTGATGATCGCACGGTCGAGGATTTCTTTCGGCAGCAGCTACGATATATTTCAGCTTCCAACGTCGCGGCGCAGCGGCACAATCTGTTTCTTCTGCCTCATCTCTTTCCTGAACGATTCACACTGACGTTGGGCGATGGCCGCAAGGTTCTGGTGGATCGCGACTGGACGAAAGAACCGGAGATGAAGACCGAGGGACGCTGGCTGAGGCAGGGACAGGCGGCATATATTCGAATCCCGTCGTTTTTCCAGCCGATGCTTGAAGACAAAGCGCTGGTCTATCTAGGACAGTTTCGCAACGCAAGAACCCTGATCATCGACGTCAGAAACAACTCCGGCGGACTCTCGCCGGCGCGACTTGTCAGGGCTTTGATGGATCGGCCTTATCGCGGATGGAAAGAATCTGCCGCCATGCGCATTGGGGCGTTTGAGTTCCGACAACCAGGTTCACAGAATGCGGAACCCAGCGGCATGCCTGATTATCTCAAAGGGTACGCTGACGCTCTCGGCATCTTGGAAAATTCACAATTATCGTGGGGAGGCGGTTTTGTGGCCCCTGGCCAGCCAGTCTTTCGCGGTCGATTGATCATCTTGGTCGATGGCGGTTGCGTGTCGGCGTGCGAGGATTTCGTAGAGCCGTTCAAAGACAATGGTCGCGCCACCGTAGTTGGAGAAACCACCGAAGGAAGTTCTGGAGTGCCGTACTACTACGATTTCCGCAATGGCATGAGCCTGAGAATTGCCGTCAAGCGCGACTACTTTCCCGATGGTTCAGAATTCGAAGGAGTCGGCATCAAACCTGACGTCGAGGCTCGTCCTTCAATCGAAGCCTTGAAAGCCGGGCAGGATGTTGTCTTGGAAAAGGCGCTTGAGATGGCCGGAAAGCCCTAACCCTTCGAGATCGGATGTTGACGCCTCTTTGAGCGCCGCCTGATCAAACTCCACATCGATGGGTCGACCGGCAAGCGTCCGCTCACCCCAGTAGCGAGGTTGATGAAGCCGCCGTGGTAAGACATCGTCCCGTGACGAAACAACTGCGCCAGTAATGCCAGAGCGTGTTGGGCGAGCGTCGAGTTTACAAACCGCTCCTGTCTTTCCAGAGCTTCAATGGCGCTGCAGCTCGGCTCCCCGTCGTTGTCGAGATTGGAATCCACAATCTCTGGGTAAAGCTCGGCCACCGTACGCAGGCGTAGTCTCGACCGGCGGTTTCGTTGATTCAGTGGTTCACCCAAGATGAATTGCCCGCTGTCCGCATTGTTGCCCAGATCCACCCAGTACGAAACGGTGCTCCAGTTGCCGACCGCGTCGCGAATCGCGGTCCTTGCTGCTCGCGTGTCAACACACCCGATCACAATGTGAGCGCGGAGTTTATCACCACGATAGCTGCCAGAGATCACGCTACCGGATCGCAAGTGAACGGGGACCGCTTCCCACTTCAGTCCCCAGAACAGGTTCAGCCGGTTGACCAGAACTATCGCCTTGCTGAGTCCGATCTCTGATCGCGCGAAAGGCAGGCGAATACAGTTGGTGGGAGAAATGGTATCGCCATCCAAGACCGTTACATGCAGGCCTTCAGGATGGCCGCGAGCAATAAGGGATTGATGCAGGTACGGCAGCCCCGCAACGACAGCACTGCCTGTTCCTCCGCAACCCACCACCAACACGCGCACCTGTCGTTCGAGCAACTCCGTATGGATCCGGTGAGTCTCCATGCCGACTCCTTTCGCTGGCGTGGTTCAGCAACAAATAGATGCAGGCGACAATCGAAAATCTCTCCTGGTCCGCACGGCGGAGCCAAGCGGAGAACTACTCCAGAATCAGAAAAAGTCGGGGTCGCACAGGCAGTGGATTTGATCCGCGGACATTTGGTCTGGTTGGAGGGCAGGTGGAGTCGCAACGACTCTGACAGACAGTCGGGTCACCAATCGGGCGGCGATGGTCTCACTGGCCTGGCAGCCTGGTTTATCGCCGTCGAGCATTAGAATAACTTCTCGGAAGTGCTGCTGGAGAAGACACTCCTGGACTGAAGAGAGGGACGAGCCCATGAGGGCGACAACACATGGAAATCCGGCCTGATGCACCTTGATGCAATCAAAGAACCCCTCGACTAGCACGGCCGTCCGACCGTGACCTACAGCGCGGTGGAGATTAAAAAGCACCAGCGACTTGCGAAAACGTCTTGGAAACCTGTATTTCGGTTCGCCCATTCCCGGGATCCTTCCCGCATACGCCACCAAAACTCCGTGCTCGTTGTGAATGGGGATAACAATTCGACCTTCCATACAGCCTTTTCCAGGATAGAAGCCGATGCCGAAGTAGGTGGCGCTGTTCAGGTCGACACCGCGCTCGGCGAGATAGGGATGGCGCTGGTCAATGTCCCGAAGCGTAAAGGCCAACGGCTTGTTGCTTTCCTCTGAGACGGCCAGGGCGGATGAGCGGACATCTCCAAGAGAAACCACGCGTGCTGTCAGTGAAGGCGGCGAGGTCACCGTAAACCGGTCCTGCAGCTTAAGCGCCGCATCACGGAGGGAGCAACGTTCCATAGCAGCCACGAAATCGAGCACATTGCCCCCGGTGCGACCGTTGCGAGATGCCCCACACGAAGCCGAGTGACAGGCCCAGGCATTCTTCTCGGTGTTGACGATAAAACTCTGATGACTGCTCTTCGATGCGTGCCCCGGGAGCGGACAACGGCCTCGCAAGTAGGGGCGGTGACCGCGACGGAGCATCACGCCGTAGTAGGCAAGGGCCATCTCTACGGAGACGGCTGCCTTGACCGCTTTGAAGTCCACCCACGGCAAGATCATCCCTCTCCGCGGCGGACCTGAGGCTCGAACTCTTCAGCTCGCATCCGCCAACTCAGCATCTGCTCGTTCACCTGAAACCAGCGCTCTTGGAGAGCCGCGTGCGCTTGTTCCACCGCAAGAAGCCGTTGGGCCAATTCTGCCTTGGTCAATTTCAAGTACCTGGAACGGACACGCGCTAGATCGCGATCAATCTTGATTCGTCCAGGGGCTAGTGCTGTTTGGCAAATCCGCTGTCGGTTTCGGGAGGCGGCTTTCCAACTACGATGTTCCTTGTAGTAGGTGCGAGCTTCCTCGTTCCTGAGAATGGCGCTTTCAGAGACGCCCCTGCCGTCCGGATCGACTTCCTTGGAGCGAATGCAGAGCGCGGCCAGCGACACCCGCTTGCAATCTTTCATCAATGCATCGACACTGCTTTTTACGAGCTCGACCGTGCGTCTCCGCTTTGGCTTGTATACCTTCTCTTCGAGCCATGGCTTGGCTTCAGACTCCGGGCTCGACGTGGATACGGATGTCACGATGTTCGTCCTTCTGATACGACTCGATCAGATCCATCTCCTCCAGCTCGTTGTCGCAATCGCGCATCAACTGTTTCATTCGCTCGGCCTCAGGGAGCAAGCCTTCCTTGGTGGCGTAATCGACTTGCAGCGATGCCCATTGCTTATGCGTCTCAACCTGATCTCTCTTGGCCGGATCCGGGACCTTGCCTGCACAGCCCACACAGGCGAACTTCGCCGCGCAATAGCCATGGCTGACACACTGTCCGCCGATCACATCCGCCAGTGTCCCGGCCTTTCCGCGGGCTTCGTCATAGAGCTGCTGCAGCTCTTGCGGGGAGCGGAGCACAGCCTTGTCAACATCAATCTGGGTCGCGATGCGTGCCAGGTACACGTCCGCAGCTTCGGCCACCATGTTTTCCGTAGGTTTGGAATAATAGTCGGTGGTCGCCAAATCCTTCTGGTGCAGCCAGGCGCCGACAATGTCCACCGGGATCTTCTCAACTTGCACGACGTGCGTTGCAAAAGCGTGGCGAAGAAGATGCGACTTCAATATCACCAGCTTCCCCTCAACAGTCTTAAACACCATCCCATGCAAGAGGAATCGCATGCATGCGCTGATCGTCTCTCCTGACATGTGGCCGCCCGAATATGGAAACAAATACGGCGCACTTCCGAACCGGTGGGCCCGGCCGTTATGAGCGTAAAATGGGACGCTCGGCAAGGCCTGACCAGGCTCAAGTTGGTAATGCTCCGCCAGCATCCGGGCAAGTTTCACCAGCAGGCGTTTGGTCTGTTCGCCGATGAAGTAGTCCTTCGATGTATTGATTTTTTCTCCTTTTGGAACAAGTCGCAGAACGTAACGGAGTCGAACAGACTGATCCTCTGACCCCGGAGGCGCCGGCATCTTGAGCCGAACGATGCAGTCATCGGTAAGGCGAATCTGCATTACTTCGTTGATCCGCGCACCTGTCGTGGTGAATAAATCGATCGCCATCAAACCGAACAGAGCGCCGGCATAAAGCGACTCAACCGGCAACAGCACGCCTTTGCATCGACATTGCGCGCACCTCATAAAGGTTATTTCGGCTTCCGGCCATGTCATGAGGCCAGCAACCTCCGACCGGAAGGGCCTGTAGGCATATCCCCAGGAGGCGAGCCAGGCGCGTTTCTTTCTCACGTTTTCGGGCGAGCCATAATAAGGTCTCTGCCCCACTACACCGAGCTTCAACAGATCTGCAAACCAGAACCCCGCGGGCGGCGCATCGCCGACCAATCGCTCCGATCTTACGAACCCCAGGAAGGGACGATTGAGGTCGGTAGCGAAAGCGCCCACGCCCGATCGGGCATAGCGCACGGTGCGCCAGTAGTAACCCTCGGGATGCGCCTGGACGAAGCTTCGCCGATCCCAAATCGTAAACCACAGCCGTTCTTGCGCAGGAATGCCCCGTTCGTTATCGCCCCCTTCGTCGTAGGAGAACGTCACGGGAAATCGAGGTTCTGGTCCCAAGCTTTGTAAAGCCTCGCGATAGGCTCTGCGTATCCGAGCCACGCGATTGAAACGAAGGTGAGCTTCTGACCGAATGGCTATGAATCTTGGCACCACGGCGCCCGTTTCGGCCTTGCGCGTCTGCTGCTGTCGTTCGGTTATCTCCCGGTCGCGAATTAGACCGTCGACGAAAAAGGGAGGGACAACCGGCAAGGTGAACCGCTCATAAACAGGCCTGCGTTTCTCCGGCAGCCCCATAAGCCAGATTGCCATGGCCTTACTCGCGCTGTTGTAGTCCATCCAAAAACGTTTGCGAGCACCCGGTGTGTCTTCGGGCAGAATCTCGGATTTCAAGTACATTGGGACGTGCTTGGTAGCGTTCCAGTCCTCCATTCGGGCAAGCCCCAGGGCTTCAAATAACCGCCCGAATCGAGAATGGAGCGTAGACAGCTTGTTGAAAACGGAGGTCACCTCAAACCGGCGGGCGAGCATGACCGGGGCGAGCAACGCCAGCGCGTCCCTCCAGGGCTTGCCGAGGACGTTGTGTTCGAGATAGAACACGACTCTGTGCGGTACTTCCGGCCATTGTCCTTGGTTCGAGGGGTCCGCTGCGGTTCTTGGAGCCATCAAGATCTCGGCTGCAATCTTCCCGCGCAGACGCTGCCAGGGATTACGCTCAGTCGGCGGCGGCACGTTTCCCTCCCAGGGCAAGTAGATATTCGAGATCGGAATCGCGTTCGCTGTCGTGGCTTGACTGGGCCTCTTCCGCCTGGGTGTCAGCACTGATGGGCGCACTCGGAGACGAGTATCCATCAGGCCGGCACGCCTGTTTGTTCTTCAGAGCGGCATCCAGCCGTTGATGAAGTCGGTCTTGCATCTCCGCGTGTCGCTGCGGGTCGAAATAATGCTGATAGGCCTCGAGCGTTTGCCATCCACTTCTCCACCCCATGTACTCGATCAACTCACGCAGCCGGAGATCAATTTCCGGCTGGCCTTGAGAGGTTTCGTATATGCCGCGCATGACCTGTGTGACGTACCAATGGCGTGTCTGGTGGACGTCAGCGTCGACTCCAGCAGCTTGGCAGGCTGGATCCCAGCAACCTTCTCGAAAGGCCTTCGGCGTCAGTCGCGTTCTGCGCCGAGAGAGAAAAAGGGGCACATGATCGAGGTCCGTGCCGTAAGCTTGTGCCCTGCGGATGTACTCGGCAAGTGGGTAATGATTCTGATCCAGATGACGTCGTTCGGTGTCAAAGCACCGACGCAACAACTTGGCGGTGGCAGCAGAAAAGCGGATGAACTTAACACGCCTTCCATGGCTCCCCTTGCTGAACGCCTGGGCCTCTTGAAGCAGGCCTCGCACGGCCCAGTCGCCGAGGGTCAGACCGACCACTTCCGAGACCCGACATGCAGATTCGAAGAGAATGCGAGTAATACATTCCCCCTGCAACCGCCATCCGACCTTGCGGCCGCCGCCCAGAATCCGGGCCGAGAACGCGGCATCATCGATCACCTGGGGAGTCCACGACTCACCCACAAGTTTGAAGTAACTATCGGACAGACGCTGTTTGCGTGGAAGGATGACGCCGCTGACGGTTGGCATTCTGGGTACGGAGACGTCATCGTCCATTCTGAGTTCAATTTCTGCGAGCACCGCAGAGGGCCCGTCCACCAAGGGGTTCGTGTGTCGGTAGCGATCCTGCGCTCGCATAATCCGGTAAAAGAGCTTGAGGGCTGACAAGAAAACTCGAACGGTCGATCGCGTGCCATCAGTCAGAGAGACTAGCTGGAAGCCCACACGATGTTCCTTCACTTTGCATTTCAGGTGCTCGACCAGATAGTTGTCAACTTCTCGCCGGATGACTTCGGGTGGATCGTCCCAGCTTCGATGGACTCTGCCCTCCGACTCATCCATCTCCAGCCAGTCGAAGAACGGAATGAGTACATTAAGGTAGAGACGCGCCGTTCCAGAGCTGCAGCGCTTCATGGCCTCGCGAGCGAAGTTCGTAAGCGGAAAATGCAACTCGTTCCGCCGGTCGAACACCAACACAGCGTGTCGCCCAACCGAGCTCCGCGTAACGATTCGACAGCCCAGTTCCATTCCGCCCTTCCAGATGTCCATTTGGGCCTTCCCCACCACAGGCTAACGAACACTGTTCCCTTGGACGGAACAGAAGCAAAAACGACAGATCAAAAAACAACTGGTTTCAAGAGAAAAGATATGAGCTAGTGGTGTGTACCCATATCCACTTCACTCAACAGCTTGCGTGCAAAAAAATGCATCGGCACTTACTTACCAGCTGAACGGTTGCCGTACGCAATTGCTGGACGAAATAGTGTCGCCATCCATTAGCGTCACAAGCAAACCTCCGGGGTGACCATTCGCGATCATCGCTTGATGTAGGAATGGCAGCCCGGCTGCGATGGCACTGCCTGTTCCGCCACAACCAACTACCAAAACGCGCACGCGTCGCCGAAGCAGCTCACTGCGGATCGTGTGCGTCTCCATGGGCTACTGCTCCTCGTTCACGTCAACAAATTGCCTCAGGGTTTGCTTGGCGTCAGTCACCAACTCGGTAGGGAAAGGTCACCCGCCATCCGCCAGGCGAATGGGCTTCGCTCCTTGTCTTTCGTCGGGGCAGGCCTAGCCGCGTAGGAGTCTACTGTATTCGCTGTGAGGCCCGATCCAGAACCAAAGTATTCCATCTGTCGCCCGTACTCCGACCGCACGTTGGCGCAGGCCGACGCGCGCGGACCAATACTGACCAACTTTCTTGAAATGAAGCGACGGGTGGTGAGGACTTTCCTTGAGAAGAGCGAACGCTTTGTCGGCGATTTCGCGAATGTCGGCAGGAAGCGCCCGATAGGATGACCAAAAGTCCGGGGAGGCGTGGTGTCACAGCTTGGTGGAGTGACCGGCAGCGTGATCGCGCAAGGCACGCTCCGCCAGTGCATCAAGCTTGCCGGCCTTGGCATCGGCCTCGAACTGCCGGTCCCATAGCTCGCCATCAAGTTCGGCAAACCAGTCGCGCAACCTCTCGAGGTCGTCGGGAGTGAGCCCTTTGATTTGATTCTCGATGCTCTCCAGCTTGGTCATGGCACGCTACCCCTCCGCTGCTCAAGTATACCAGAGTCGGCGCAGGCTGGTTATTTCAGGCGTTGGCTCTTAGAATCTCTGAACCCCAGCCATTGTGTCGGGGAAGTTAGAAGCCCTTAATTCTTTTTCCTTTTTCTTTGACGTCTTTTTCTTGACGGGGTGCGGGACGCCCCGAAACGAGCGAAGGGGCGGCATGCCGGTCCTGGGAAGCGGGAACGGCGCTACGAACGCGCTGGCATCGGCCGCAGATACTGCGGCGGAGTTTGCAGCCATGTGGCGAGGTAAACTCGCCGCTACGCCTTCAAACTGACCCACTACGCTCAAAGAGCCTGAGGCCCAGCCTGATGTGAGTTAGGGTCAGTCATCGAGTTAGCCTTCTTCAACCCTCACCCTCTTGGTTCTTAATCTGTGAAATCTGCATGATCCGCAGATTACTCAGATGGCACAGACTGAGGGGATTTCAGCCCGCTAAGGGCAGGTCGTCAGGTGAGCCTTCTTCAACCCTCACCCTCTTGGTTCTTAATCTGTGAAATCTGCGAAATCTGCGGATTCACAATTCAAGGACATCCATCCATTCGCCTTCCGGCAACTCCGATTGTTCCGGATGCACCACTAGAAGGCAATTGGCTGCGGCCATGCCCACCAAGTCGCCTGAACCTTGCCAGCCGACCAGTCTGACCACCGGCGCGCCGTCTTCAAGCTCGACCCGGGCCGGCATGAAAGCGGTGAGGCCGTGCTTCTGCTTGAATGGTCTTCCCAATCGAGCGCGAAGAAAAATGGGAGCCTCAATTTCGGCGCCGCCCAGCGCGGCGATGGCCGGACGCGCGAAGAGCTCGAAAGTGACGAAAGTTGAAACGGGGTTGCCAGGCAATCCGAAAAAGAATTTCTCACCAACACGTCCGAAGACCAGCGGCTTGCCGGGCCGGATGGCCACACCTTGAACGTAATACTCCGCCCCCAACTCGCTCAGGACCTCCTTCACCAAATCGTACTTGCCCATCGACACGCCGCCACTCAGCAACAATAAATCGGATTCCAGGCCCTCGAGGATGAGCCGGTGAAGCTCTTCTGTCCGATCCGGCGCAATGCCAATCACGCGCGGAATGCCGCCCGCCGCCGTGACCAGCGCGGAGAGGGTTGCCGCGTTGCTGTTACGGACCTGAAACCATTCCGGCTGCGATTCGACGGGCACAACTTCATCGCCTGTCGGCAGAATTGCGATGCGTGGCTCAACATACGTTTTCACTTGCGCCTTGCCCACCGCGGCGAGCAGCCCGATTTCAGCCGCCTGCAATCGCCGGCCTCGCGGCAAGACTCGGGCTCCGGTGGTTGCCTCGCTGCCCCGGCGCACAACGTTTTCGAACGGCTGGAGAAAGCGGGGCACTTCGACTTGGTGATCGCGTTCATGCACATGCTCGATCATGGCGACGGCGTCGGCCCCTTCGGGCAGAGGCGCCCCGGTCATGATTTCGACGCACTGGCCGGGCTCGAGCGTGCCTGCCCAATGCTCTCCGGCGCGAACCTGCCCCACACGCTCCAGGACCGCGGGCAGCGACACGAGATCAGAGGACCGCAGCGCATAGCCGTCGCGGATGGCACGATGAAAAGGGGGATAGTCGCGATCGGCAAACACGTCTTCGGCAAGGACCCGGCCGCGCGCCCGATCGAGGGGCAAGGCCTCAATGGCAGGGCTTCGTCTCGCCTCGCTCAGTTTCTCCTTCACCACCGTCAACGCTTGTTCAAAGCTGAGCATCTGGAAAAGATGTCCCTTGTCATTTGTCCTTTGTGCTTAGTCTCGCCTGACTGGTGAGAACGTCGCAGACTCGAGCAGCAAAGGACCAAGGACAAGGCACTAATGACCAATGACAAATGACGAATTTCTTAGCCAAATCGTTTGATCTCGCGCGGGGCCGGTGGAAACCATGGCGATCTCAACTCCAACCTGATCGGCGAGAAATCGCAGATAGTCCCGCGCTTTTTGTGGGAGCGCCGCCAAGTCACGCAAGCCAAAGGTTGGCTGCTGCCAGCCGGGCACCAACTTGTAGCGAACCTTCACCCGCTCCAGAACTTCGATTTCAGCGGGGAAGTCCGCGAGCGGCTTGCCATCGATTTCGTATTCGACACCGACCGGGATCTCCTCCAGGTGATCGAGAATATCGAGCTTGGTGATGACCAGCGCGCTCAAGCCGTTCACCCTCGCGCTGTGACGCGCCGCCGGGACATCGAACCACCCGCAGCGTCGCGGTCGCCCCGTCACCGCGCCATATTCGCCGCCGCGTTCGCGGATTTTCTCAGCCTCGGGCCCCGCCGCTTCCGTGGGAAAGGGTCCGCTGCCCACGCGCGTCGCGTAGGCCTTGGAGACGCCGATGACCGCCCCCAGCCGGGACGGCCCGACGCCCGTGCCCGTGGCCGCGCCACCCGCCGCCGCGCTCGATGAAGTCACAAAGGGGTAGGTTCCGTGGTCCAGGTCCAACAGCGTGCCTTGCGCTCCTTCGAAGAGCACCGATTGGCCTTGGTCGATGGCGTCGTTGAGGTAAACGGAAACGTTGGTCAGGTAGGGAACCAGGCGGCGGGCGGTCTCATAGTATCGCTCGACGACTTCCGCCGCATCGAGCATCCCGCTGCCGAATACCGCGGACGCAAAGCGGTTTTTCTCCTCGAGAACGGCGGCGCATTTTCGCCGGAAGACTTCCGGGTCGCGCAGGTCGCAGGTCCGCAGGCCGCGCCGGCCTGCTTTGTCCTCGTAAGAAGGTCCGATGCCCTTCGCCGTTGTCCCGATCTTGCCGGCGCCGCGCGCCGCCTCGGCAGCGAGTTCGTGGGTTCGGTGGTAGGGGAGAATTAAATGGGCGCGATCGCTTACCCGAAGGCGGTCGCCCACCTCGACACCGGCCTTCTCGATTGCTTCAAGCTCGTGGAACAAAGCCTCGGGGTCCACCACCACGCCGTTCCCGATGACGGCAACTTTTCCTGCGCGCAGAATTCCAGTGGGGAGAAGCTGCAACACAAACTTTTTCTCGCCCACCACCACCGTGTGGCCGGCGTTGGCGCCGCCTTGATAACGAGCCACAATGTCAAAATGCTCGGCGAGTGCGTCGACGACTTTGCCCTTGCCCTCGTCTCCCCACTGCACGCCGACAACAACCAGGTTCTTTGACATTGGCGGATTTAGTTCGTCAGTGCATCAGTACTTCAGTTTGTCAGTGACTGAAAAACTGCGACACTGACGAACTGACAGACTGACATACTGACGAACTGAGACACTTCTTAGAGATGCTTTTCGATGAGCTTGGAGATGGCTTCCTTCGTGGTGGCGCCCACGACCTGCTCCTGAATTTCACCGTTCTTGAACAAGAGCAGCGTAGGGATGCCGCGGATATTGTAGCGGCCCGTCACTGAAAGATTTTCGTCCACGTTCACTTTGCCGACCTTGGCACGGTCCGCGTACTGTTCCGCGATCGCCTCGACGGCCGGCGCAATCATCCGGCACGGCGCGCACCAAGCGGCCCAAAAATCCACCAGCACCGGCTTGTCGGATTTCAACACTTCCTGCTCGAAATTCTGGTCACTAAATTCATGGATCTTATTCCCAGACATCACCGGCTTGTCGGATTTCAACACTTCCTGCTCAAAATTCTGGTCACTGAATTCGTGGATGTTTTTCACGGACATCTTACCCCCCTAACACATTGAGTGATTGGGTGATCGGGCGATTGGGTGATTGAATAGTCTCTTTGTCAATCGCCCGATCACCCAATCGCTCAATCACACAATGAGTTCGATCGCTCAATCGCAAAATCACTCCATCATATTGATGCCGCGGGCACGGATTTGGTGCGCACTTTTGCCTTGCGCAGAGTCTCGTAAATCTTAACGTATTCCTTGGCCGAGGACGCCCAGGAATAGTCCTTCGCCATGCCGTTGAGCATCACTTTCTGCCAGACTTTGGGCTGGCGATAATCCGCCACCGCTTTGCCGATGGTGGCCAGCAGTTCCTCAGCAGAATATTCCGTGAACTTATATCCGGTCCCGGTTTTCCCGTTAAATGGCTCGATGGTGTCGTCGAGCCCGCCGGTGGCCCTCACCACGGGCACGGTGCCATACTTCATGCTGTAGATTTGATTCAGGCCGCAGGGCTCGTAGCGCGAAGGCATCAGAAACATATCCGCGCCGGCCTCGATCTGGTGGGCCAGATTGTTGTCGTAAGCGATCTTCACCAGGAACTTGTCGGGATATCGCTCCGCCATGGCGCGGAACAATTGCTCGTACTGCGGGTCGCCGGTGCCCAGCGCGACGATGTAAAGGTCCATCGACATGAGCCGCTCGGCGATTTCCGCGATCAGATCAAATCCCTTTTGCGCTGCGAACCGCGAGACGATGCCGATCACCGGGCGGTCGAGCGCCGGCTGCTTGACACCCATTTTCTCGAGCAGCGCTTTTTTACAGGTTTGTTTGCCTTTCAGGTCCTCGGGGGAATAATGAGCGGCGATCAGCTTGTCGGTGGCCGGATGCCAGTCATCATAGTCAACGCCGTTCACAATTCCCGTCAATCGGTCGGCACGACTTTTGAGCACGCCTTCCAAGCCGTAACCGAACTCCGGCGTCTGGATTTCCTCCGCGTACTTTCGGCTGACCGTGTTGATGAAATCAGAAAACAGAATTCCGCCTTTCAGCAAATTGATTTTTCCGTAGTATTCAAGCCCGTCGATGGTAAACAGTCCGCTGTGCAGCGAAATCTGGGGCAGGATGTGCGGCGGAAACAGGCCTTGATAGCCCAGGTTGTGAATCGTAAAGAGCACGGAAGAGCGCTCAAAAAATGCGTCGCCCTGATAGAGATTGCGAAGGTAAATAGGCACTAGCGCGGCTTGCCAGTCGTGACAGTGAATCACGTCGGGAGGGTTGGCGCTTCGCTTGATGAATTCGAGGCAGGCAAGCGAGAACGCCGCGAACCGCTTGGCGTTGTCGTGGTAATCCTCGCCCTTGTCCTGATAAAGCCCGTCGCGGTCAAAAAGCTCGGGACAATCGACCAGGTAGGTGTGGACACGCGCCGCCTCACCGCCATCCTGGATCGAAGCAAAGAGGAAACCCGACGAGAGCGGAATGGTGACGCTCTTGAATAGCGGAATCGTTTTCCCGGGCTTGGTCATTCGGTAACGAGGAAGCAGGACGTTCACGTCATGCCCACTCGCCGCGAGCGCCTTGGGCAACGCGCCCACCACGTCCGCCAAACCGCCTGTCTTTGAGAAGGGCACACCTTCAGAGGCCACAAAGGTGATTTTCATGTCAGACTCCTCTGCGGGCAGAAAAGCTTCTTGAGTCTGGTACGTTAGAAGAGGAGATTGGCAAAGTCAAGAAAAAGAGAAGCTAGAAGCTAGGAGTTAGGAGCTAGAATAGCTAGGCCCGTTTTTCGGAGAGGCACCGTGAACTACCGACTCTCCGATCATGCCCGACAGGAGATAAGCCGCCGTTGGATATGCTTGATGCAGTGCTCGAAAAGCCGGAGCAGGTCGTTCCAGAGAGAGGAGACCTCAAGGCGTATCAGTCCAAGTGCGACTTCGGTGGTAAAATCTTCCTGGTGAGGGTCATCGTGGACGACTCCAGGGACCCAGCAGTGGTCGTGACAGCGTACCGGATCACAAAGATCAAGAAATACTGGAGGGAAATGTGAGAGTGACTTACGATCCCGAGGTCGACGTGTTGCGAATCGTGCTTAGCGACTCGCCCATTGAAGAAAGCGACGAAGATAAGCCGGGAATGATCCTCGACTACGACAAGGAGGGCAACGTCGTGGGGCTGGAGATTCTGGAGGCCTCAAAACGCGTGGCTAGCCCTCGCTCGGTAGAGTATGCTGTAACGAGTTAGCAGCAGGCCGTCATTGATTTGCTGTTGTGTTGCCCAGGCCTCGTTCTGCATTTTGCCACCGCATCGACCCAAGCCACCTGCCAACTACACATGCCACAACGGCGCCGACCAAGGCTGGGCCAACACTTTCTCACTGGCTCGCATTATTGCAAGCGGATCGTGAGTTCGCTCGGGCTCGGCGCGGGCGACTTGGTGATCGAAATCGGGGCGGGGCGGGGCGCGTTGACCGGTCTTTTGCGGGAGCGCGCCGGTCGCGTGGTGGCAATCGAGGTGGACCGGAGCTTGGCCGCAAAACTGGAAGAGCAATTCCGAGCCGATGCGCAGGTGGAAATAATTCGGGCGGACATTCTTGCGGTCGATTTCGCCGACATCTGCCGGCGCCACGGCGCCGATCAGTGCTACGTGGTTGGCAATCTCCCCTATTACATCACCTCGCCCATCATCGACCGCTTGAGGAATTTTCGCCGCGCGATTCGCGGCATGGCGCTGCTCGTTCAAAGGGAAGTCGCGGACCGGCTTGTGGCTGCGCCCGGCCGGCGCGATTACGGATACCTCTCCGTCT